>OFHA01000013.1_pt1 | contig 137835 bp, 131 predicted proteins | sample 1521891 | NCBI WGS metagenome assembly OFHA01 (sample SAMEA3504089, study PRJEB24116) | mouse gut metagenome | biome: mouse gut; feature: mouse-associated habitat; material: faeces | place: Denmark | collected 2011
TTTCATCTTTTATCGGAAAGAACTCCACCGCAGAAAAAGCAAATACATGACTTGCTGGTTCTGATTATTTCCATATATGCATACTCTTTGTTAAAAAGTAAGATTATATAGAAATAGCTTTCCCCCTAATGTGCATGAGAATGCAAATATAGTAAAAGAATATTTTATTCCTTGATAACCAGCTTCTTTATTTCCTCTCTCATCTGTTTTATTGCTGTGGATTGTATTTTCGGTTCTTTTTCCATTATCATCTTTGCATCTTGTTCCAGTTTTTGTCGTTGATAACCTCCCGGTTCCGCATGTGGTTTTGCCTAATTTTTATGAATCATACTATATTTTTGATTCTAAAATAGCCAGGTAATCATCTATATAATTTCTGTTGCTATAATCTATTATCATAAGATTATCAATAATCATTCTTTCGGAAATAAGAAAAGCTAAAGCATAATCATTATATTCCGGGTACAGACCAAGATTAGTTTTAATACGATATACTGGAACTTCTATTTTATGTTCATTTTTAAATATCTTGAAATCCTAATTTATTTTCATTTCCTATTAGCCTACTGAATAATACACTATCTTTATTTAAAGTATATAGATAGATGTCTTTTATACTCTTCCCTTCACCATAATGTTGTAGTTTTGATAGTATCCGCAGATTGTCAACACGCTGTTCTAATAGTCTTTGTTGTCTCTCTATATTGGAATTTTCTTGATGATTTCGCTGTTTTCCATAATATAAAAAGACAAGAGAGAGAACTAAAATAATAATTATATCTTTAGCTTTTATCAATTTCATGATACATGATATTTACGTCTTTAGAAATCTTTTATTTTAATTCTCGCCAACACAGGATTAGACTCTTCATCCAATTGACTGCATACCTCGACTAAATGTGGATATTTCTTGCAAAACAAGTCCCATTTCTTTTCTCCCAAAAGTTCTCTATAAGAGTTGAATCCGTTTAATAGCGTTTGCGGACTGATTACCCATAACAAATAGTCCCCGTCTTTGTAATGGGGAGTTTTCATAGGCTTTAAATTGACTAGGTTACCTTTCAAAAATAAATCATCTTTGATTTGCCGTCCGGTTAAGACTTTACCTGTTCTCTTTGAGTATATAGAGAAACAGCTATGATATTTTTCATCTACAGCATTAATAACAAAATAATTATTCATGTCTAATATCTCATCTATTGCTAGAAAACACTCACTCTTTTCTAACATATTTGCCCAGCTATTAACATCTCCATCTTCAGCAAACATTTTCCAAGAAAGGTTCTTATCTTTGAAATTTATTTGATAGAATGGGAGATATTCTTGTGTGGATATGTCAATCCGGTAAATTATATTGCTAAATGGATGATTGAAATAAATATAATTTTCATCAAACGCGAATGCTTCTCCACGACCAAAGCAATCGTTAATTCGAGCTTCTAATGGTGAAACCTCTAAAAAGTCTTTTATATAGCGGTCTTCACTGTCATGTAATGTTAGCAGCAAATTATTACGGTTACGAGCTCCAATATTGTAGGTAATGCTTTTCCCTTTTAAATAAACTATTTTATCAGAAGTGTCTCTTTGCTTTCGTTCGGATAACAGATTTCCTTCTATATCGAAATTCATCATGTTATAGATTTCTGCTATTTTTATGATAGAGTCCCCAACTATTGTGAAATCACGTAACTCTATATATTCCCCTGGTCCTTCTCCTTCTTTACTTATTTGTCTGATAAAGTGACCTTTTTTATCAAATATAAAAAGCTTCTTAGAATTCCATCCACTTGCGGAAAGAAGATAATAGTAGTCTTTAGTAGCAATGATACGTGGAATCCAGCCAATAAGATTATCATCTTTGGTTTCTAGAGGAACTAATTCAATGGAATCTACAAAAGTAGACATGTTTAAAACATCTTCAGATTCTGTCACTATGGTAATAGTAGTCGCATTAGAGTGAGATGCATGATTGTTTTCATTCTTACAAGACATGAGGAAAACCATCACTAAACATATAATATATATTTTTTTCATATTTCTATTATGTGATATAATTGCTTATTTATTAATCTTATAAGATAAAATCATATAAATAAGCAATTAAATATTAATTAGCAGGGAACCTGATTATGGACGTTGCAAATGCTACTGTCTTCGCGTTGGCAAATTTTACATCCATTTGTATATGATTTAAGAGCAAATCCATGATAATTCTCAATTTCATTGTCATCAGCCAATGCTTCCACATTAGCTAAAACCAATTCAGACATCACATCCGACTTCTGAGAGTTGTACACATTATACCCTGCCAGCAGAGCAAATGTCGCAACCAGTGTTGTTTTCAAAATATTCTTTTTCATCTTCGTTTTATTCTTCGATGATTCATTAATCTTGTTTTCATCTTTTGTCGGAAAGAACTCCACCGCAGAAAAAGCAAATACATTACTTGTAGATTCTGATTATTTCCATTAACTTTGCATCGGACTAATCCTCCTTTCTTTAAGGAGAAACCCAAGGGAAGGAAGGGTTTCTCTAAATTAAACTTTATTTATTTGGCATTCCCTGCTATCATTAACCGAAGCGGGGATGCCTTTGTATTTCAATACACGGTTATCATCTTATTAAAATGGTTCCTTGCTGTAACTCACCTTGGTGCAACCGCAAGATGTAGTGACATCCTGAATGACCGGCAGATTGTTATTAGCTGAAGGTTGCGTTAATCAAATGACATATATGCATAGGCTTATGCGTACGTACGTGTAGCCCGATGCGTATATACGTGTGAAGAAATAATCCGGCTGATATGGGAACTTTAATGAAAGGGGAATATCTAAAACCCTGCCATGGGGTTCTTTCCAATATCCCATGGCAGAGTTTAAAAGATTATTTCATCGGGGTGATAGTGAAGCCCCAGCTGTAAGCCTGGTTCGGGTTAATCAAAGCCCATTTTTCGGGCCATGCTCCCCAGCTGTCATAACCGCCTACGCCTTGTTGCTGCATGTCTACGCATACTTCTACGAAATCACGCGGAGTAATGTCATTGATATGAGTTTGGCGGCGGAGAACATCTTTTGCTTTAGCTTCGCTGCGATTGGCTATTTCTTCGGCTGAGAAATTGTTCCATTGGCGCGGACGATTAGTGGTTTCTTCCGAGTCAAAATCTTCTACTGAGTTGCGCAATGCATTGAAACCGAATGTCTTGTCGGATGTGATGCGTAATCCTTTACCGTTCTTTTTGCTCAATGACACCCAACGGGTATCGAGGTGGTGGCCGTTTTCTTGCGGACGGACGTAAGGGTAATACATAGCATCGGCTGTTGTCTTATAGAGGTCGACGATGGTTCCTGCCTTGCGGTCGATGTAGTTTTCTTCAGGACCACGACCGAAGTAGGTTACTTGGTTCATTTCTGCCGGCAGACGGAAACGTACACCGATACGAGGTACTTCTGCTTTGATGTCTGCTGCCTTGAAGTCACAACCTACATGTAGGCTGCCGTTCTTGCCAAAGGTATAATTTACAATGTATTGGTTGCCGGCAGGCAATGCGTAAGTGACACTCAGAGTGTTGTCGGCAAATGAAGTATGGGCCACCTTGAAGTCCTTGCTTGACTGTTTCCACACGTGGGTGCGCTTGGGCTCGCCGTTACCGTAATCATTGTCATTCGGTGCACGCCAGAAGTTGGGCTGAATGCCAAAGCCGTCTTTGAAATATTCGGTGCCGTTTACTTTATAAGAGGTAACGATGCCGCTCTTTTCGTTCAGGACAAATTGCATTCCGTTGCCCGAAACTACCATTTCGTCTCCGTTTTTCACTGCTTTCATTCCCTTGCCTGCCATGAACTCGTCTTTCAAAGGCTCGATAGGCAATTGGAATTGGTCACGTGCAATTTCGTGACCTGCCGGAATCAGGATTTCAGGTTCGACGGCAATGACATGGAAATTGACGAAATATTCGGTATCTTTCTTGGCTTTCAAACCGTTTACATTTACCGTGAATTCTTTGGAGGCCTGCGGAGCAATGTCTAACGAGACTTTTCCGCTTCTTATAATCTTATTGTTGGCTTTCAGCTCATATACAATCATATACTTCTTCAGGTTGGTGAAGTAGAAACGGTTGGTGATAAGGAACTTGCCTTGTGCCGCATCGGTCATTTCGAAACCTACATTCTGATAAGCGTATTTCACTTCTGCCATGGCAGGGTGTGGATTACGGTCGGGGTTGACAATACCGTTGCAAAGGAAGTTGCCGTCGCTAGGTGCGTCTTTTCCGAAATCGCCGCCGTATGCCCAGAACGGACGTCCGTTTTCATCTTTCTGCAAAATACCCTGATCTACCCAGTCCCAAATATATCCGCCTTGCAGGTTGGGATATTTATAGATGGCTTGCCACTGTGCCCACAGGCCACCGGTGGAGTTACCCATGGCGTGTGCATACTCGGATGGCATGATAGGACGGTCACTGCCTTCTTTGCCTATCGATTCAAACCAGCTTGCACCGGGGTACTGAGGAACGAACATATCGGTATTCCACTCCCATTGTGCGCGTTCGTAGTTCACAGGGCGGTTCATGCCTTTGGTTTCACGGTTTTTCACCCAAAGGTAAGTCTGATAGAAATTATATCCGTTTCCGGCTTCATTACCCAATGACCAGAAGGTTAAAGATGGGTAGTTCTTGTTGCGTTCATACATATTGATGGTGCGGTCCATGTGGGGTTTCAACCATTCGGGGTTGTTGCCTAATGTGCCGCCTTTGCGGAGGTCGTATTTCATGCCGTGGCTTTCGATATTGGCTTCATCGTATACATAAAGGCCATATTCATCGCAGAGCTCATAGAACTTGCGGTCTTGCGGATAGTGACACAGACGGACGGTGTTGATATTGTTCTGCTTCATCAGCTCAAAGTCTTTGCGCATCAGTTCTTCGGGAACATAGTGGCCGGTTGCTTCGTTGTGCTCGTGAATGTTCACGCCCTTCATCTTTAACGGTTGACCGTTGACAAAGAAGCAGATATAAGGTTTGCCGTTTCCTGCGATTTGGTCAATCGGTTTGATTTCAAAGCGACGGAAGCCGACATTGAAGGGAATAACTTCTGTTGTTTTTCCGCCTTCTTTTAAAGAAATCAATAATTTATAAAGGTTGGGTTGTTCGGAAGTCCAAGTCTTTACATTATTTAATGCAGCATTGAAGGTAACGGTGTTTTTTCCGTCTGCGCTGACACTGCAAGGTGTCTCGGCAGAGGTGACAACTTTCTTATCGGCATCCAGCAACTCGTAAGCTACGGTTACGTTCTTGTTGGCGGCGGTATGGTTAGTCACATTTACGTCCAGTTTGAAGATACCGTTCTTGTAGGTATCGTCAAGGGTAGAGATTACTTCGAAATCCTGAACGGCAGTCTTCGGCTGTGAGAATAAGAATACATCTCTTTCAATTCCGCTCAGACGCCAAAAGTCTTGGCACTCCAGATAAGAACCGGTGCTGTAACGGAAACACTTCACCACCAATGAGTTCTTTCCCGGTTGCAAATAGTTGTTAATCAGAAACTCTGCCGGATTCTTAGAGTCTTCGCTATATCCGACTTCTTTCCCGTTGAGGTATACATAGACGCCTGATTTAGCTCCTTCCAGACGGAGATATATGTCGCGTCCGTCCCAATCGGCGGGAATCTCGATGTCGCGCTGATAGACGCCTACCGGATTGGCCTCGGGCAAATGCGGCGGTTGCGGGTTGCTGGGCTGGAAATCGTATGGCTGATTGGTATAGATGGCTGTTCCATATCCTTGTACTTCCCAGTTGCCGGGAACATTGATTTCTTTCCATGCAATGCCGGCACCGGGCTGTTCGATGTTGGCAGGTAAATCTTTATAAGCATCTACATAGTAGAAGTTCCATTTTCCGTTTAGCAATTTATAATAAGGGCTATTTTCGTATTTGCCGGTCAGTGCCCGGTCCGGATTGTCGTATGACATGAAAGCCGTGCGGGGGGCTTCTTTGTTTACTGCTACAGTTTGGATATCTTTCCAATAAGGAAGTTTACTCCCTTCTGCACTGATGGTTTGTGCTGAGAATGCACAGAGAGCTGTGCCAATGAGGTATCTCAATAAGGTTGTTTTCGTAATATTCATAGATTGTCAGTTGTTTAAAGAAAAAGGGCGCTATTGCTGGCGCCCCTCTCTTAAGTCCTTTACGTTTAAAATAAGCAATTTATTGGATTTCTTCCGATAATTCAGCACCAGCCTTGAATTTGATTGCTTTTCTTGCTTTAATGGTGATAGACTCTTTGGTCGCCGGGTTGATACCCATTCTTTCTGCTTTTTCTACAACAGAGAAAGTACCGAAACCAACTAAAGATACTTTGTCACCACTCTTCAGAGCGTTTGAAACTGCTGAAACCACTCCTTCAACAGCTTTCTTTGCATCGGCTTTGCTCAAGCCTGATTCAGCGGCTACTGCGCTGATAAGATCTGCCTTATTCATAATGAAAATGATTAATTATTAATGTAACACAAAAGAATTTTCAAAATCAAGGACAAATATAAAGTTTCAAAATTAGAAATCAAACAGATAGCCTAAAAAAGATAAGCCAAAAATCAAAAAAACGTAAGAGAATGGGGTTTTTCTGCTGAATAACAGAATAAAATTGTAAATTTGCAAGCAATCAATGAATTATAGAAGAAAAGAATATGAATAGTATACCTGTTGTAACAAAGAATATATTGATAATAAACGTGCTATGCTTTTTCGGAAGTGTGGTGGCCACAAAATATGGGATTAACTTAAATGACTTGCTGGGACTGCATTTCTTTTTGGCTTCTGATTTTAACCCTGCACAGTTGATTACATATATGTTTATGCATGCCAATTTTCAACACATATTTTTTAACATGTTTGCTGTGTGGATGTTTGGGCGTACGCTTGAACTGGTTTGGGGGCCGAAACGTTTTCTGTTCTATTATATATTGTGCGGTATCGGTGCCGGTCTGGTGCAGGAGGGGGTGCAATATATCCAGTATGCCACTGAGTTGGTCAATTATGAGGGGGTCAATACGGGAATTGCTGTGATTCCGATGGCGGAATATCTCAATTTGATGACTACTGTGGGGGCATCGGGAGCCGTATATGCTATTTTGCTGGCTTTCGGTATGTTGTTTCCCAATAGTCAGATGTTTGTATTTCCCATTCCGTTTCCTATCAAGGCGAAGTACTTTGTGATGGGATATGCAGCGTTGGAGATTTACTTGGGTTTCGGAAGCTCGGCTGACGGCATTGCTCATTTCGCTCATTTGGGAGGAATGATATTTGGCTTTATATTAATAATGTATTGGAGAAAAAAGAATAATAATGGGCAGTTTTATTACTGATTTAAAGAACAGTTTCAATCGGGGTAATATATATATCCAGTTTATATATATTAATGTGGGGGTGTTTGTATTGACATCCCTTTTGGGAATTCTGTGGATGCTGTTTAACCGTAACGGTGCATTTATTCTGCAATATCTGGAGTTGCCTGCATGGACGGTGCAGTTTATCAGGCAGCCGTGGTCTCTGTTTACTTATATGTTTATGCATGCCGGAGTGTTGCACTTGCTGTTTAATATGCTGTGGCTCTATTGGTTCGGACAGTTGTTCCTTTCTTTCTTCTCGGCCAGGCATTTCCGCGGCTTGTATATCTTAGGCGGGTTTTGTGGCGGTTTGCTTTATATGTTGGCTTACAATGTCTTTCCATATTTCAGTGATTCACTTTATTATTCTTATTTATTGGGGGCCTCGGCTTCTGTATTGGCTATTGTGGTGGCAACGGCTGTCCGTGAGCCTGACTATCCGGTACATTTCATGTTTATCGGAACGGTGCGGTTGAAATATGTGGCCCTGTTTATGGTGGTGACTGATTTGCTGTTTATGACCTCGGGCAATGCCGGCGGGCATATTGCACACTTGGGAGGGGCATTGGCCGGATGGTGGTTTGCCTCCGGGCTGACTCGCGGACATGATGCAACGGCGTGGATTAACCGTTTTATCGATTGGGTGGCAGGCGGATTTACGGTACGTCGTTCTCCGAAGAAGCCCAAAATGAAAGTGCATTATGGCGATAAGGCGAAGGATTATGACTATAATGCCCGTAAGAAGCAGAATAGTGACGAGATAGACCGCATATTGGACAAACTGAGGAAGTCTGGTTATGACAGTCTTACGTCGGATGAGAAGAAAAGCTTGTTTGATGCAAGTAAAAAATAGAATATGAAATATATCGGTCGGCTTTTAGGTTGGATATTATTGGGGATAAATATATGCATGGCGGTATTATTGCTGATTTGTGCGTATAGTTCTTACATCAATCCGGTGGAGCACCCTGTGTGGTCGTGTGCCGGCCTTGCGTTTCCGGCTTTTCTAATAGCGAATGTTTTATTCTTTCTCTTTTGGCTGGTGGTATACCGCAGGTATGCTTTGCTGTCTCTCCTGACTTTTTTCTGTTGCTTTGGCGCTATCCGCACTTATATGCCTGTCAATCTGTTCGGAAAAGAACCTCCTAAGGATGCCATTAAAATATTGTCATACAATACGATGGCGTTTGAACAGGGACATCCTAACTTGAAGGATAACCCTAATTCGGTATTGGAATATCTGCGAAACAGTAATGCGGATATTATTTGTCTGCAAGAATATATATTGAGCAATCGGTTGACTAAAAAGGATGTGGATTATGCTTTGAGGGACTATCCGTATAAGCATTACTATAAGCTGACCGGTGTCAATGGGGTGGGGTGTTACTCACGCTATCCTATCTTGTCGGCGCATCCGGTCGACTATGAAAGCCGCACCAATGGGTCTGTAGCCTATACGATAAATGTGAAGGGAGACACCTTGCTGGTGGTTAATAATCATCTGGAATCCAATAAGTTGACGGAGAAAGACAAGGCTGTCTATCGGGAGATGATAAAAGACCCGGATAAGGCCAAAGTGTCGGAAGGCTCTCGCTTGCTGATAGGCAAACTGGCGGAGGCTTCGGCTATCCGCGCTTCGCAAGCTGACTCCATAGCAAAATTGGTTGCCGGTTTTAAAGGTGGGGGAGTGATTGTCTGCGGTGATTTTAATGATTCTCCTTTATCTTATGCCCACCGGGTAATCGGGAAGGAGCTGAATGATGCTTTTGTACAGTCGGGCAACGGATTCGGGATATCTTATAATCAGAACCATTTTTATTTTCGTATCGATCATATCCTGTTGAGTAAGAATTTGGAATCTTATCAATGTACGGTAGACAAGACAATAAAGAGTTCGGATCATTATCCCATCTGGTGTTTTGTGGCAAAGAAATAATTCGTTTACCTTTAATTTAATATGAGTATGAAGAAACTAGTATTTACGTTAGCAACTTGTTGTATAATGTGTGCATGTGAACAAAAGACAGAAACGAATCCGTTCTTTACGGAGTTTCAGACAGAGTATGGCGCTCCCGATTTTGATAAAATCAAGATAGAGCACTATGAGCCTGCATTCTTAAAAGGCATAGAAGAACAGAATGCCGAGATAAAAGCAATTGTGGAGAATCAGGAAGCTCCCGACTTCGAGAATACGATTGTAGCGTTGGATAATAGCGGAAAGACACTGGCACGTGTCAGGGGTGTCTTCTTTGCATTGACGGAGGCCGACACGAATGATGCGATGAGTGCATTGAGCGAAAAGATTGCTCCCGTGCTTTCCGGACATAATGATAATATTTATCTGAATCAGGATTTATATAAGCGTGTGGCTGCTGTGCAGCAACAGGAGCAAGAAGGCAAAATAACGCTGACCACAGAGCAACATCGCCTTTTGGATAAATATTATAAAGCGTTTGTGCGTGCGGGCGCAGGATTGGATGCTGGGAAGCAAGACCGTCTTAGGGAGATAAATAAAGAACTGTCTACACTGGCTATTACGTTCAGCAATCATGTCTTGAATGAAAATAATGCTTACCAGCTGGTTATAGAGGACGAAGCAGAACTGGCAGGATTGCCGGAATGGGTAAAAGCAGGTGCGGCGGAAGAGGCCAAGGCTGCCGGAAAAGAAGGTAAGTGGCTGTTTACCTTGCAGAACTCAAGCCGTTTGCCGCTATTGCAGTATGCCGACAACCGCGGGCTGAGAAAGAATATTTATGAGGCCTATGTCAATCGCGGCAATAATGGGGATGCCAACGATAATAAAGAGATTCTGAAGAGAATTATTTCTTTACGCTTAGAGAAAGCCAATTTGTTAGGCTTTGATTGCTATGCCAATTTCGTGTTGGATGAGAATATGGCAAAGAACGCTAAGGCAGTGATGGATTTCTTGAATAATCTGTGGGGATATTCCTTGAAAAATGCAAAGGCGGAAGCTGCCGAATTGCAGAAAATCATGGATAAAGAAGGAAAAGGAGAGAAGCTTGCCGCATGGGACTGGTGGTATTATGCCGAAAAACTTCGTCAACAGAAATATAATCTGAATGAGGATGAAATCAAGCCTTATTTCAGTTTGGATGATGTGCGCAACGGTTTGTATTATGTTGCCAATCAATTGTATGGCATTACTTTGACAGAACTGAATAATATTCCTGTTTACGAACCGGATGTGAAGGTTTATGAGGTGAAAGATGCCGACGGCTCTTATTTGGGGTTGTTCTATGCCGATTATTTCCCTCGTGCAGGCAAGCGTGGGGGAGCTTGGATGGATAACTTCCGCCAGCAGGCAGGCGATGTGCGGCCATTGATTTATAATGTGGCCAGCTTTACAAAGCCCGCAGGCGATATGCCTTCGTTGCTGACACTGGACGAAGTGGAGACAATGTTCCACGAATTCGGACATGCTCTTCACGGAATGCTGACCAAATGTAACTATTTGGGCGTATCGGGTACGAATGTAGCTCAGGACTTTGTGGAGCTGCCTTCGCAGATAATGGAACACTGGGCTATGGAGCCGGAAGTGCTGAAGGTATATGCCAAGCACTATAAGACTGGTGAGGTGATTCCCGATGAATTGATTCGGAAGATACAGGACCAAGATACCTTCAATCAGGGATTTATGACAACCGAACTGTTGGCAGCCGCCTTGCTCGATATGGAATTGCATAATCTGACCGACACCGAAAATCTGGATGTAGTGGCCTTTGAAAAGACGGTGATGGACAAGCTGGGCTTGATTCCTGAAATCGCACCCCGTTATCGTGCCACCTACTTCAACCATATTCTTAGCGGTTATGCTGCCGGATATTACAGTTATCTGTGGGCGGAAGTATTGGACGCAGATGCCTTTGAAGCTTTCAAGGAACATGGATTGTTCGATAAAAATACCGCAGACTCTTTCCGCCGGAATGTTCTGGAAAAGGGTGGAACAGAAGATCCTATGGTGCTTTACAGAACGTTCCGCGGTGCCGAACCGAGCTTGGAACCATTGCTTAAAAACAGAGGACTGAAATAAAATACCCCATGAAATAGAATAAATTAGGCTGCGAAATATACTTTTGCAGCCTTTTTTCTTGTTTGAAATTCAAATATTTGTGTTTCATGCCGTGCGAATGTGAAAAAAAAACTATATTTGCAACCTTGTATAAACTAAGAATTAATCAAAAAGTAAAAATAATAAATTTCAAAGTAACATGCAAAACAAAGGATTTGTAAAGGTTTTTGCGGTATTACTTACCCTTGTATGTGTGTTTTATCTTTCTTTCTCTTTTGTGACCCGCTATCACATGAACAAAGCGGCACAAGATCCGAAGGGTGAAGCACACTACCTTGATTCTATGCAGAATGAAAAAGTTTATCTGGGTAGTTATACGCTGAAACAGTGTCGTGAGATGGAGATTGGTCTGGGTCTGGACCTTAAAGGTGGTATGAACGTTATCCTTGAAGTTTCTGTACCGGATGTGGTGAAGGCATTGGCCGACAACAAAACCGATGAAGCTTTCAACAAGGCTATATCAGAAGCTGCCAAACAGTCTATTACCAGTCAGGACGACTTTATTACTCTGTTTGTCAGAGAATACAAGAAAGAAGCTCCACAAGGAAAGTTGGCTGAACTGTTCGCTACTCAGCAGTTGAAAGACAAAGTAAATACCCGCAGCTCTGACGCTGACGTAGAAAAGGTATTGCGCGAAGAAGTCAAAGCTGCCATTGATAACTCTTATAATGTATTGCGTACCCGTATCGACCGCTTCGGTGTGGTTCAGCCTAATATCCAGGCTTTGGAAGGCAAGATGGGACGTATCATGGTGGAACTTCCGGGTATCAAAGAACCGGAACGTGTGAGAAAACTCTTGCAGGGTTCTGCTAACCTTGAGTTCTGGGAAACTTTCGATGCTAAAGAAATCTATCCTTATCTGACTGCTGCCGATAACAGATTGCGTGCTATCCTTGCTACTGATGATGTTGCTACTGACTCTACTGCCGTTGAGACTGCCGATACAAAGACGGTATCTGCTGCCGACAGTCTGGCTGCTGCATTGAAGGGTGAATCTGCAAACAACACTGTTGCTATGGAACAAATGAAGAAAGAACACCCGTTGGCTTCTATTCTTCAGTTGAACCCGAATGGTAGCTGTGTGGTAGGTTATGCTGATTATAAAGATACTGCCCAGGTAAATACTTACCTTGCCATGAAAGAGGTAAAAGAAATGTTGCCGAAAGACCTTCGCCTGAAATGGGGCGTGAAAGGTGCTGATTTCGACAAGACCGGACGTATCTTCGAATTATATGCCATCAAGTCAAGCGAACGTAATGGACGCGCTCCGTTGGAAGGTGACGTGATTACTGATGCCAAGGATGAGTTCGACAGTTTTGGCAAACCTTGCGTAAGTATGTCTATGAACACTGACGGTTCTCGTCGCTGGGCTGTCTTGACTAAGAATAATGTAAATAAGGCTATCGCTATCGTATTGGACGGCTATGTATATAGTGCTCCTAACGTAAACGGTGAAATCACCGGCGGACATTCTCAGATTACCGGTCACTTTACTCCCGAAGTAACAAAGGACTTGGCTAACGTATTGAAGTCTGGTAAGATGCCGGCTCCCGCACGTATCGTTCAGGAAGATATCGTTGGTCCGTCATTGGGTCAGGAATCTATCAATCAAGGTATCATTTCATTCGTAGTGGCATTGATTCTGTTGATGATTTACATGTGTGCTATGTACGGATTGATTCCGGGTATGGTTGCCAACTGTGCCTTGGTTGTGAACTTCTTCTTTACGCTGGGTATCCTTACTTCATTCCAGGCTGCATTGACAATGTCGGGTATTGCCGGTATGGTGCTTTCACTGGGTATGGCAGTGGATGCCAACGTATTGATTTACGAACGTACAAAAGAAGAATTGAGAGCAGGAAAGGGTGTCAAGGCTGCTTTGGCTGACGGTTACTCGAATGCATTCTCAGCTATCTTTGACTCTAACTTGACTTCAATCATTACCGGTATCATCCTGTTCTATTTCGGTACAGGTCCTATCCGCGGTTTTGCTACCACACTGATTATCGGTATCCTCTGTTCATTCTTTACTGCCGTGTTCTTGACACGTGTGGTTTACGAACACTTCATGAACAAAGACAAATGGTTGGGATTGACATTTACGACAGGCATTTCTAAGAATCTGATGCAGAATGTTCATTATAACTTTATGGGTATGATGAAACGTTCGTTCACTGTATTCGGTATCATTATTGTAGCGTGTGTGGTTTCATTCGTTCTCCGCGGTTTGGCTCAGAGTATCGACTTCACCGGCGGACGTAACTTTGTGGTTCAGTTTGAACAGCAAGTAGAACCGGAAACTGTTCGCGACCTGCTGAAACAGAAGATTACTGAAGATAACGTACAGGCTATCGCTTTGGGTACAGACAAGAAAACCATCCGTATCACTACCAACTACCGTATCACTGAAGACTCTCCTACAATCGACTCTGAAATTGAAGAGTTCCTGTATCAGTCTTTGAAAGACGGTAACTTGCTAGGCGAAGGCACTACACTGGAAATATTTATCGACCGTGATAACCGTGCAGGCGGTTCAATCATCAGCTCTCAGAAGGTGGGTCCCAGTATTGCTGACGATATCAAGACTTCCGCTATCTGGTCTGTATTGCTTGCGTTGGTTGCTATCGGTTTGTATATCCTGTTGCGTTTCCGCAATGTGGCATATAGTGTCGGTGCAACGGTTGCATTGGCTGTGGATACCACTTTGATTATCGGTGCTTACTCATTGTGCTATGGCTGGGTTCCTTTCTCATTGGAAATCGACCAGACATTCATTGGTGCTATCCTGACTGCTATCGGTTATTCTATCAATGACAAGGTGGTTATCTTCGACCGTATCCGTGAGTTCTTCGGCTTGTATCCGAAACGTAACCGTATGCAGTTGTTCAATGATTCACTGAATACTACTTTGGCCCGTACTATCAATACTTCACTGAGTACATTGATTGTATTGTTGTGTATCTTCGTATTGGGTGGAGACAGTATCCGCAGTTTCGCATTTGCAATGATTCTGGGTGTCGTTATCGGTACTTTGACTTCATTGTTCATTGCCGCTCCGGTAGCTTACCTGACCTTGGGTCACAAGATGCCCGAAGAAGAAAAGAAGGCATAATAAGAATTATAATTGTCAATAGATAAAAAGAAAGGAGATTCCCTACTAAGGAATCTCCTTTCTTTTTTATCTATTTCTTCTTCTCTTCTCTATCGGGCTACCCTTCCCGATGTATTTCCTTTCATCAGACTTTCCACCTCTTCCACAGTCACCTGATTGAAGTCACCGTATACGGTATTTTTCAGTGCAGATGCGGCAAGAGCAAACTCCAATGCTTTTTGGTCATTGTCGGGATATGTAAGTAAACCGTATATCATTCCTCCTACAAAGGCATCTCCGGTACCTACACGGTCGACTTCGTGAGTAATATCGTAAATACCCGTATATTTTAATGTTTGGTCGGAATAAAGTACGGCTGCAAGCAGATTATGGTTGGAAGTAACGGTGTTGCGCAATTCCAAAAATACTTTCCGGCAGCGCGGCACTATATCCGATATCTTTTGTCCGAATGCCTCGAACCCTTCCAACTCCAACGGATAAGCAGTGTCCACTGCTTGAAATCCTACCGGAGTGATGCCGAAAACTTCTTGGTATTCGGGCTCTGCACCGAAGATTACATCACTATATTGCACCAAGGGCAACATGACATCGGCAACCGAACGTCCGTAATTCCACAATTTCTTGCGCACATTCAGGTCACAGGAGATAGTTAAGCCCATACGGTCGGCCGTTTGTAAGGCTTCCAGACAGGCGTCGGCACCCTCTTGCGACAATGAAGCGGCTATGCCCGACCAATGAAACCAACCGGCATCGGCGAATATCTTTTCCCAGTCTATCATGCCGGGGCGCAGGGTGGCAAAAGAAGACCCTTCACGGTCGTACACCACATTGGAGTTGCGAAACGAAGCGCCACTCTCAAGAAAATACAGCCCCATACGTTTTCCTCCGAGTACGATTCCTTCCGTGCCCAGTCCGTTGGCACGGAGCGATGCGATACATGCCTGAGCCATTGCATTGTCGGGCAGTCGGGTGACAAACTCTGTGGGAATTCCGAAGTTGGCGAGCGATACAGCCACATTAGCTTCACTGCCGCCATACGTGGCAATGAATTCGTTGGTTTGGGAGAAACGGCGGAAGTCGGGAGCAGTGAGACGGAGCATCACTTCTCCAAATGTAACGACCTTCCGGTTTGTTGCAATCGGTTTCTTGTTCATAGCTTGTTTTACTTATGAAAACAGCCTTCACAAGCCGGTGGCAAGACCGATTTATGAAGGCTGTAGGGTTTCCTAAGACAGTATTTATTTCTTGAAACGTTCTTTCAGCTTGGCAAGCATGTCCTTAGTCATGGTATCCAAGTCGTATTCAGGTTTCCAGCCCCATTCTTCGCGGGCACAAGTGTCGTCCAGTGAGTTAGGCCATGATTCGGCGATAGCCTGACGCAATGGGTCTACATTGTATTCCATTTCAAAATTAGGTTCGTATTCCTTAATCTTGTTGAAGATGATTTCAGGATCGAAGCTCATTGAAGCGATGTTGAATGAGTTGCGGTGAACGAACTTGCTCGGGTCGGCTTCCATGATTTCGATAGCGGCACGCAAGGCATCCGGCATATACATCATATCCATGTAAGTACCTTTACCGATAGGACAAACGAATTTCTCGCCTTTGGCTGCTGAATAATAGATGTCTACAGCATAGTCGGTTGTACCGCCGCCCGGAGGAGTCACGTAAGAAATCAAGCCCGGGAAACGTACCGAACGAGTGTCGACACCGAAGCGGATGTTGTAGTAGTCACTCAGCAACTCTCCGGAAACTTTGGTTACACCATACATAGTGCGCGGATTGCGGATAGTGTCCTGCGGAGTCTTGTCCTTCGGAGTGTTGTTGCCGAACACACCGATAGAACTCGGAGTAAATACGGCACAATTCATAGTGCGGGCTACTTCAAGTACGTTGAACAAACCGCCCATACCGATTTTCCATGCAAGCTGCGGTTTGGCTTCCGCTACGGCCGACAGCAAAGCTGCCAAGTTGTAGATAGTGTCAATCTGATACTTTGATACAGTTTCGGCAATCTGCTGCTCGTTAGTGATATCAACGATAGCCGACGGACCTGATTCTGCCAGTTCGCCCTTGGGCTCTGCACCGGGGATGTATCCCGCTACGATGTTACCATTATAAATACTTCTTAATTTCATTGTTAGCTCTGAGCCAATCTGACCGGTAGAGCCGATAATTAATACATTTTTCATAGTGTAATAATAATACGTTAGTTTGCTATTTGCGAGCAAAGATAGGCAGAAGCATTCAGATTTTATCAAAGTTTTCTTTATATTTTTGCAGAAATTCAAAAAAAAATAAGAACTTTGTCCGTCGAAGAGAAATATCTGAACTTAATCTTTAATACTTAATAAAATCAAAGCTATGTATGGTAAAATGAAAGAGTTCCTCACGAAGGAATTGGCTGGCATCAAAGAAGCCGGATTGTATAAAAACGAACGTATCATTACAACTCCCCAAAAGGCTGATATCAAAGTAAATGCAGGAGAAGAAGTGTTGAACTTCTGTGCGAACAACTACTTAGGATTGTCAAACAACCAGCGTTTGATCCAAGCAGCGAAAGACGCAATGGACTCTCATGGCTTTGGTATGTCATCTGTACGTTTCATCTGTGGAACTCAGGACTTGCACAAACAACTGGAAGCTGCTATCTCTGATTATTTCAAAACCGAAGATACAATATTATATGCTGCCTGCTTTGATGCAAACGGTGGTTTGTTCGAACCGCTGCTGACCGACGAAGATGCAATCATTTCTGACGCATTGAATCATGCTTCCATTATTGATGGTGTACGTCTGTGCAAGGCAAAACGTTATCGTTATGCCAATGCAGATATGGCTGATTTGGAACGCTGCTTGCAGGAAGCTCAGGCTCAGCGCCACCGCATCATTGCTACTGACGGTGTGTTCTCTATGGACGGCAACGTGGCTCCGATGGATAAGATTTGCGAATTGGCAGAGAAGTACGATGCACTGGTAATGGTGGACGAATCACACTCGGCAGGCGTGGTAGGTCCGACCGGTCACGGTGTAGCCGAACAATACGATGTGTATGGACGTGTGGATATCTTCACCGGTACATTGGGTAAGGCATTCGGCGGTGCTATGGGTGGTTTCACTACAGGTAAGAAAGAAATCATCGACATGCTGCGTCAGCGTTCTCGTCCTTATTTGTTCTCTAACTCTGTTGCTCCTGCCATTGTGGGCGCCAGCCTTGAAATGTTCAAGATGTTGAAAGAAAGCGATGCGCTGCACACGAAGTTGATGGACAATGTAACTTATTTCCGCGATAAGATGCTGGCTGCCGGTTTCGATATCAAACCGACTCAGAGTGCTATCTGTGCAGTGATGCTGTATGATGCAAAACTGTCTCAGGACTTTGCTGCCAAGATGCAGGAAGAAGGTATTTATGTAACTGGTTTCTATTATCCGGTTGTGCCGAAAGGACAGGCTCGTATTCGTGTTCAGTTGTCTGCCGGTCACGAACACGAACATCTGGATAAGGCGATTGCCGCATTTATCAAGGTGGGTAAAGAATTGGGCGTGATTAAATAATCATCCGTTCCGCCTTTCATCCGAAAGGATGATTGATAAGGGAGTGTGCCAAACCTCTGACTACTGTCGTTCCATAACAGGGCGATGTCTCAGCGTTTTGGCATTCTCCCTTCTTTTTTTGTGTTTTCCGCCTGTTTCTGCCGCTTACGGGGGCAGTCTTCTTTCTCCCTCCCCTTATGTCCTTTCTTCCTATGTGTTAAGCCTTTTCTTGCTGTCAGCTACGTCTTTTCTTCCTGTCGGTTATTACAGACTTCCACAGTGGACCGTACAGTCTACGGCAATGGACTGTATAGTCTACAGCAGCGGACTGTATAGTCTACAGCAATGGACTGTAGTATATGTAAGGAAGAAAAAGCTTATGCTTGGGGAGTGAAAGGCTTATTCATAGGGCGGGGAATGCTTAAAGCCGGTTCTTGCTTTTTATCACTAGACGCGTAGGATAAGCAGTAAGAACCGGCAAAAGAAACTTTATGTAAGAGAGAGTATTTATTCTGCTTGCATTTCTACCTGCAGCACATAGACAGGAAAAGCGTCGGAAGGGCGTTGGATATGGCTGATTCGTAGTCCTTCTTCGGTCTGTTTCCATTCGACGGCTTTCTTGTTGTCGAGCAACGTGATGCGCTTGATACGGTCGGTGTATCCCTTGAAGGCACGGAGCGTAAACTCGCCGGCAGGCACGTGGCGTACAATAATGTAGATATGGTTGCCTTTGGCAGTATATCTGAAATCGGGAATGGCATTGCCGGGTGTACCGTCGAATACGGCATCGTGGAACCCTTCTTTTACCTCTTCGCTTTTTCCATTGGCCAGGGGAGAAGTCTCGCCGTAAGTATGCCAGGGAGAGGTGCCGTAGATGGCTTCCCGGTTTGTTTTCATCCATTGGCGGAAAGCTTTGAGTCCGGGCTCGGTTTGTACCGGAAAACTGCCTTTGGGGTTGGGGCCGATGTTCAGCAACAGATTGCCTCCTTTGCTGACCACGTCTACCAGATTGCGAATCATCATGTCGGGCTTCTTGTAGACAGTATCATATTTATTGTAACCCCAGTTGGCGCCCATAGTGAGGCATGCTTCCCAAGGTTTCGGGTCTATCTCATTCATTAATTTCTGTTCTATGATGCGATAGTCGCCCAGACCGTTTCCGATGCGGCTGTTGATGAGGCAATGCGGTTGCAGGCGTTCAATGAGCTGGCGGATGGAACGGCTTTGTTCCTTGGTCACCATTTCGGGAGTGTCAAACCACATCATGGCTATTTCTCCGTAATTGGTCAGCAGTTCGGTTAATTGCGGCAGCACCTTGCGGTCAATATATGCCTGAAGGTTTTTATTGTCCTCATCGGGAAAGTCCCAAGTGTTGCTTCGGCCGGCTTTGGTCGGCCAGTTGGTGGGGACATCGGGGTCTTCCCAGTCTCTTCCCAAGGAATAATAGAAGCCGAATTTCAGCCCTTGCTTACGACATTCATCGGCCAGTTCTTTCATCGGGTCGCGTGCAAACGGTGTGCGGGTAACGATGTTGTAATCGCTGCATGCCGAGTGATACATGGCAAACCCGTCATGGTGTTTGGAGGTGATGACGATATATTTCATGCCGGCTTCTTTGGCGGTCTTTACCCATTTCCGGGCGTTGAACTCGGTCGGGTTGAAGTCATTGGCGATTAAAGCGTATTCTTTTACCGGTATCCGTTCATAAAGCATAAAATGCTCGCCGCCCTGTGTGGGGTGTCCCTTCCATTCGCCGGCCGTTTGTGAATAAAGCCCCCAGTGGATAAACATCCCGAATTTGGCATCGGTAAACCATTTCATGTCTTCTTTGCCCGCTCCTTTAAGGGTAAAGGGCAACAGGCAGCAGCAGAGTATAAATAATAAGCGTGTATTCATATAAATGTAATTTAAGATTAGAATGAGTTTTATTTCGAGGTCAAAGATACAGGACATGTTCCGAAAATAGGGGTATATATTTTCCGATAATGGGATAGTAATTGTCCATAAAGGGGGATAAAAAGGGAGAGTGAAGTGTGTTTTGACCTGTGTGGTACCCCAGAGGGGAATCGAACCCCTATCTAATGTTTAGGAAACTTCTAACCTAACTTTGAGTATCAGTCACTTGCGAGACTATTTCAATTTTTCGTAGAACTATAGTAGAACTTTTGCATTTTTGTTGAATACCCCTGCCTCTCCAAAAGAAGAATACAGGGGTACAATGCAACACCGATTTTCAGAATCGGTACTGCAAAGATATGACTTTTATTTCAAAGGACAAAGAAAAACCGGGCGCACTTCACAGCGAACCCGGCTCAGAACAAAAGTTCTACTCTATTACTAACACCTAATCATTTCTTTTTCCGTTTCTTCAATTCTATATATTCCGAATACACTATTTTGGTATGGGGATTGCTACTTACAACTTCTTGCCTAATAGCCTTTGTTCCCCATCGGAAAAACAACCATTGCTTAGGCACTCTATGCACTACTTGAAATAGGGTATCTACAGATTGTATGCGTAAATCTAGTTTCTTATCGGGCATGATTAAGCCATCAACATTTATCCACGGGTCTTTCCATCGTATCGCTTGGACTTTAAGATAGGATGTATCACGGTATATAATGCTATCCTTAACTATGGTTTGTACCTCCACCTCCGTTTTTGTTGCATTCGTGGAAGCCGCTTGTAACCTCTTTACTTTCAAGTCAAGTTCCTTAACGGTATTCGTCAAGTCGGCACAATGCTTTTCCACCTCAGACTTGGATAAAGTCAATGCCTGTACAGAAGCAGCGGATTTTCCGGATTCTGTTTGGTAAAATTCAATTTTCTCCAACAAGGCGGTTTGGTTGCCATCCAATCTTTCCTTTTCTGATTTCAACTTGGAACAATAAGCCCATAGCCCAAAGGTAGCCGCCATCAAAAGCCCACAGAGGGCGATTAATATCAAAAACGCTTTATTTCTCATATTCCTTGATGTATTGGATTATACCCTCTACGTGGGTGTTCACAATGTTTTGTTTCCCCTCCATAGATGTAAGGTAAGCAATATCTTCCTTGTTATCCATGAAGAAATTTTCCGTCAATACAGCCGGGCATTTCGTCTTGGAAAGGATGTAAAAATTTTCCTCCCAATCCGGGTCGCCATCCGAATAGTCACGCCTAATCTTTTGCCCGGTAATAAAGCAAGCGGCAGCATCATACATTCGGTTTGCCAGTTCGTCAGCTTTCGTTTTGCCCTTAGTGGTATAGGCAGACCATCCACGGGCATTCATCCATTCGCCATTCCCGGCAGCATTGCAGTGGATGGAAACAAGCAACACGTTATTAGCTCCATATCGGGCGCAAATCTCGTTCACACGCCTTGCACGTTCAGCCAAAGGCACGTCCAAGTTCTCCTTAACAATGCGTTCCGCTACATAGCCACGTTTAGCCAGTTCACGCACGACTTCATCCGCAATTTCTCTTGTATAGGCATACTCCCTGAAAGTTCCATCCGGGCTGCGTTTACCCGGTGTATTTTCTCCATGCCCATTGTCTATAAGTATCTTCATTCTTGATTCAATTTATGGTAAAAATCTATTTTAATTCTGTCATATACCATTTGTACATTGGTATAAGCTCTGCCATTGTTCACCGTTTCCGCATAAACCTCTGACAACACACATTGCTCTACCCATTCAATCCATTCGGGCGAAGTGTAGCTTGACAATCGTTTCCCTCGATACGAATGTGCATCAAATCGGCTGTTTCTGTCCTCGTGCATATTCATAATCAAGGTGTGTACTTTCGCTTTCGTGGCTTCACGGTCTGCGATGTGGTTTTCTTCACGCACTTTCTTTATTATACGGCAAACCCTCTCAACGGCAAGGTCAAAGTAAATGCTTGATATGTTTTTTATCCGCAACTGCGTTTCGGGTCTTAACCCCTCTGCAATGTCAGTGAGCATATCATTTTGGGTTTTGGTTTCCGTCAGAAGTTCGGCTACCATAGACTGATTGCTTTTAATCATGTCGTTAATGATAGACTTGAACCACTTGAAACAAGCTACCATAAGTGCAGCCGCCAAACAGAGAAACACAGCGCACACTATCACCATAAAGCCAAAATCGCTTATGCCTTGTGCTACTTTCAAACTTTCTTCCATCATCGGTTTTTCTTATACTTGTTTCGCTTGTAATACTCAAAGTTATCCCTATCCTCCTGCGTGATTGGAGTATTCGGTGGAAAGAACTTAAACCCGTACATCGTTCCATAGCGTACCACTTTGATTACGGCACGAAATGGATATTTGCGCTTCGGGTCTAAAACAACATCTTTCAACTTCTTACTATCAGTATAGAAAGCGGATGCACCGATACCCTCGCCATAGGCGATTAGTGTTCTCGTTCCGTTCTCTGTCTGTCTTTCCTTACATCCCGTAAACACCGTGACCTCATTAATCACGGCATCTACTGAGGTGTATTCACAATCGAAAATATCTTCATTCAAGGATTCGGTTTCCTCAAAGTCCATTACCTCGTTCATAAGTCTATCGGTATATTATAGGTTTCACAATCGGCATCCACCATTTCACGGATAGCCAAACGGTCTTTCAAAAAGTTCTCATAGGGGGATTTCGCACTTTCGGCAAGCAAGCCCAGCATGGCAGACTGATATTCGTTTACCAGCTTACTTTCTGTCTTAGCCGGGTATCTTGCAGTAAGCAACGTGCTGAAAATATTATCAGCCGTTTTTGGATATTCCACCCTCACGCTGTCATATTGGAACATCGTGCCTGTGGCACGTTCCGCATCAGTCGTAATCTCAATGCCACCCTCTTTGTCTGCAATAACCTTAACCTCTTTGATGTTATGGTTATAAAGGAACGTTCCCTGCCCGTTATTAAGAGAATCTATCACCTCCGGCTTAGTCTTAGCCAGCAGCCCTGTAGTCAAAACATTTGCTTCCATCGTTCAAACAATTATTAAAAATGAATTTACTGTGTTCCTCCGAGCATCTGATTATCCAGCCATATTCAGATGGGAAGAAGTGTTTAATATCCGTTTCATCTTTGATTTCGTATTTATTGATGGTGCGGTGGAATTTCTTATAAAACCTTTTCAGAATACCGCTTCTTAGCAATATGCCGTAATGGTTTTGTTTGAATCCCACATAATCAATGCTACGAGCATCAACCGGGAATATCTGCCAGTTGCTTTTAATCTCTACTTTCAATTCGCCACCCAAGTAAAGCCCCATCATGTCGAGTACGAAATGCAGTGCCTCTTTGTCAGCGCATAGTATCACCATATCATCCATATAGCGATAGTAGTAGATTTTCACCCCAAAACGCTTCATCACTATCTTAGCCAGTTCTTCTTTAACCCAATGGTCGAAATATGCTAAATAGAGATTAGCCAAATATTGACTTGTGAAATTGCCTATTGGCAGCCCCTTGTCTTTACCGTTACTATCTATTATCTTATCCAACAGCCTTAACAGTTGTTCATCCGCTATAGTGTAGCGGATTATCCTTTTCAATGCTGCGTGGTCTATGTTATCATAGAACTTCTTGATGTCAATCTTCAAACAGAACCTTGTACCTTTTCTGTCTATGATTAAAGCCGTATGCACATCCTCCATACATTTATGAATACCACGCCCTTTGATACAAGCGTATGTATTCGCAATGAAGAAGTTAGTCCAGTAACGCCCCAACACATTGATAATGCAATGGTGTACTATCCTGTCCGGGAAGAACGGGGCAATCATAATCACCCTTTCTTTCGGCTCATATATAACCTTAATCCGATATTCACCGGGGGTATAAGTTTCATTGCGCAAGTCCCAGTACAAGCTATCCAAATTCTCCAAAATGTTCTCATTGAACTTGGATATTTCGGTACGCTCTCCTTTGCCTTGCTGTGCCTTATATTGCGCCCGTATGAGGTTGGAGCATTCATATATCAGGTGATAAACATTCTTAATTTTCTTAGCTTGGGAAATGAATATCTTTCCTGTATCACCGACATATAAACCGCAATCCTCAAAATCCGAGTATTGATTAAAGCAGGTATCAGCCGTATAACATAACCCGTATTCAGTCTTTACTACACCCATTTGTGCCGTTGTTCTAAAACAGAGCTTTCAATTACTTACTTGCACCGTCCTAATCCATATTATTTTACCAACTATCAGACGTGCCGATAGTCCCTGTGAGGTAAGGGCGTGGCAGCAACAGTTATAAGTTGAAACCACGGTAAAAGCGGAACCCAATGTTCGCATTCGCATTCGAGGAACGATTATTCGCATTCAGATAACCGAAACCCGCATTCGCACCATTATTCGCATTAGCAGACAAAAGGGCACCAGCCGCCACAACCCTGTTATATTTTTATTTTTTTCAATCCAACGCCATTTTCGTTGCTCCGTTCACCGAGTTTTGCAGTCCGTCAAAAACGGCACAAGCGGAACCCAACGTACGCAACCGCATACGAGGAACGATAAGTCGCAAGCAGACAACCGAAACCCGCAACCGCACCATTAGCCGCATTAGCAGACAAAAGGGCACCATACCAGCCTACAGCAGACCACGTACTACCACCTGTGGGAGTCCAATAGTAATCGCAATACCCTTTATTACTTGAACCTCCTACTTTTTCGGCAAAGGAATAACCTTTAGTGGAATGAGCCATAGAAAGCACATAGCCCTCAGTTCGTGGAAGCTCCGTAATGGCTTCATATCCGATAGGTACGGTAGTAGCACTATCTGAATGAGAGGTGAATTTTGTCGGGTCTTCGCATACATAGGCAATAGATACATCCGCTTTATGCCAAATTAGTACATCATCAGCAAGCATCCACAAGTATTCATAAGGAGTTTCCAAGCCACGGTAAGAGGTTATTTGTACCACCTTATCGCCACCAGTCCATCCCTTGATGGTGTAGGACACCTTACCCGTGTTGTTCCCCAGCGTTGCAGTAACACCGCAAGGCACAAAGGGTCTGTAACCTCCCCATGTATTCCACTCCGTACCATTAACAACCGGACCACTCCCTAAGCCTCCTTGATGGAATCCGTCAGCAGTCAGCGTTTCGGTGTAAGCATCTTGGCAGTGCAATGAGGCATATTCCACACGTTGCAACCAAGCAATTTCATTGTACACCCTGTACGCCCCGTGGTGTGTTCCGTTCTTGCAAAGAGGACGAACACCAGCCTTTGAAATGGAAGTACGAGGCATACCCAACATGGAGTTGTAAGTACCATCCTTAGCGGCATCACCAGCACCCGAACCACCTCTGAATTGTGCGGCATTCGCTTTGAGTATAACAAATCCGTCTGAATCCCTTGCAATTTCATCGCCATTCCAAGTGAGCCAACATCCCGAAACGGCTACAGAGTTGGTAATATCCACCGTTGCATACCACGGGCTTACCGTCTTTCGTTCCATCTTGATAAAGCCGGGCAACGGATATTCGGAATAGGCACGAATCCATTTCGTTCCCTCTATTTCCAACTTGAAGTAATATTCCGGCTTTTCAAGCATTACATTACCGTCCGTGCTGTCAATCAAAGCCGTTGCACCCGAATCCTTTTTACGGCTGTCATTTTGGTTAAGGTAATACTTAACCGAGCCGTCAGGGTTTTCCACAAAGCGTTTCAGCTTCGCTTGAATGGGTAATGTACGGTGCAAATCCAAATTACCCACACGCTTTAGTTTGTAGTCCTGTGAGTTGAAATCACCTTGCACCCCATACCATTGGTCGTAAGGATATTGCGGTTTCGTGTTTCCGCTTCCCAATAATAATCCCATAGCTATAAGTTATTTAATAGTTTCACCAGCACCCCAATACACATCATATACCGAAAGGTCGATACCGTTTGGGGATATTACGGCTATCGCTCCGGGCGTCCAATCCCCGATAGGTACGGGGAACATACTAAATTCCTTATCACAAATGAGCTTGCATTTAAGCAGCGTACTTGTTTCCATCGTAACCTCTTTAGGTCGTACAAAGACGGTAAACGGAACACCACCCAAAGCAAAACCATTGGAAAGGTCTGTAACCTTACCTTTGGAAAGAATCCGTAGGCTGTACATCGTTGTTTCCATAATTCACTGAGTAAATCAAGTTTATTTAACTGCAAATATAATCATAAATGTGTTTGCTGAACACATTTATGATTATAATTAAAGTATATCATCAGATAATGAGGTATAACGTGCTTCAAGTTCATTGATTTTATCTCTTAGCAACTGCCTTTCATTATGCAATGCCTTTATCTCATACGGCATTGCATACCCCATTAGGGCGGCTTCGTAGCATTTGATTATCTTATAATCGCTACTTGCCAACACCTCCTTTGAGCGTTCAATCTCATGTGCCACCTTTTGAAAGTCGGGGACTTCTATGTATCTGAATGAAATCCTGTCCCCGGCATCGTATGGCACAATGCGCACAACATAGCCCTCCTTATCTGTGTTTTGTTTACTTTCATCTATTGCATCCACTGGCTTATATATGGTTGGCAGTTCAGCCACCTGTTCAATAACCGATACCATGCGTGTTGTTATTTCCCCCGTTTTCTCATTTCTGATTTTTTGAGGAATAGGGGCTATTTCTATACATTGTAGATAGTCGCCATCCATATATCCGTATAATACTCTTTCTTCCATATTTTTAGTATTTCCATCTACTTACTAACCATGCTTGTTTTTTAACTCCATCTACATATCCTACGGTATATACAAACATACCACCTTGACCCTCTCCAAAATCGTAGTAGTCATTTACCGAAGTATCATCATAGATTAGGTAGCCGCTTCTTGGTCTGAATCTCATATAGCCTCTCCACCACTGCTTTACAAATATAACCTGTCCTTCTTTAGGAGAAGCCGGAAGATACACTACTGATGCGGCAGACGTGTACCCTATTACCACGGTATCTTCTCTATTCAAATACCATGTGTTATTCGACGTTCCTGTAATACACTTTCGACCAAAAATCAAGCCTCCGGCAAATAAATCATAGAAGAAACCGCCAAAGGCTGGTGCAGTCCCCGAATTAGAAGCCCGACCATAAACACCTGCCACGATTGTATCTACCGCATTTATAGCCCATGTTCTTGCCGGAACATTTGCAAAACCAAGCCCAACAATAGCCCCACGGTGCGTATATCCGCTACTTGCTGGCATACCGTCCGTACCTGCCATATTTGAGAATATTCCCGTTGGTGACATATAGGAAACCGCATTAGAATAGTTAGGAGCATTTTTAGCCCTTGTTTCAAAAATTCCACGGTTGGCATCTATTGTCATTTTTGCGCCAAAATCAACGAGCGCATAATCACCACCACCACTTGAAGATTCAATATAAATACGAGCCATTGAAGCATCCAGCTCTACCCTGTTACCATTACCCATAGTGGAAACAATCTTACCGCCCTTAATAAACCAATCTCCAATGTTTGCCCCCTCAGCCAATAACAAGTTTGTGGCAATAGTTTCAAATTGCGCTCCAAACGTATTCCATTTGCTTGTTGTCGTGGGAGTGACATTTGAGAATGTTCCTGCATCAATACGGACTATATAGTATTGATTGTTGTATTTTACAGCATCCAACCGTTTGCTATTTCCGTAATAAGTCTTGGATGAATCATAAATACCCCTATAAACAAGTACGGGGCTATCGCCTTTCTCCCCCTTATCACCCGGCTTTCCATCTTCACCTTTATCACCTTTCGACCCCGTTACACATATTGCAGCCGTAGTGTCGCTCGTTCCATTCGTATAAGTGATAACCGAGCGTGTCCATATATACCATTTGTCTTTCCAAGTTGGGCGTGTTGTACTCCATGAGCCATTAAGTAATGAGGTTGCCGAACTGGATAGGTAGTATTGTTCAATAATAGAACTTACGCCAACACCGCTATCACCCGTAGAGCCTTTGCCGCCTGTAATACAAACCGCCTTAGTGTAGGTAGTCGTGTTGTCTGAATAAGATACTTTCGTTCTACTCCATATATACCTCCCATTTATCCATGTCGGGGCGGTTGTCTGCCACCCCGTAGTAGGCGCAACTGAATTTGACGTGCTTTGTGCATATTCCACATCTGCCAATGTCACACTAACACCATGCTTTCCATCTTCACCATCATAAGGATTTACACGAATAGGGGTACTCCATTTCTGTATCATCAGGTCTGCTTTGCCATTCATTACGGAAGCAATGTCATTCACAGGTAAAGCCCCCATCAACAAACGTATATCATCGAAATACACGGCAGAACCGAATACATCATCATCGTAAATAGCAAAGCCTACAGCCATGATATTAACGCTACCACTATGTAATTGCTCTCCGTTTTTGAATACCGTAACGGTACGGTCATTAAAACGGAATGCAAGGTGAAACCACGTATTAGGCGTGATTGCAATACTCTTTTCCACATAGTGCCTACCGTTATATCCGTTCAACATCCACTTGACTTGATTTTGGTCTGACTTCATCCAAAAACAGAGTGTAAAACTTTCCCCAAAGGGTAAATCATAAGGAATACGGCTCTCCATTCCACCACTCAGATTGAGGGCATATCTCGTTCCGTCTTTTACTACCGTCCCACCGCCCAGCACACCATTATAACCGTTACCCGAAATATCGGCAATGCTTGAAGTGTCGTTAGCTTCAATGGGCAAATGAAATTTGGTACGGTCTGCAAGCCCGGACTTCTTAGCCATTGTACACCAAATATATTCCAACGCTCCTACTTTCGGCATTTCCGTACTCCACCCGGTAGGGTTGGAAGAATTAACATCCAAATCGGGCGGTACTAAAGTCGAGCCATTTTTAGCGTAACGATACTCGTAATATTCACCAGCTCCGGCATCCGTTCCACCTGTACCCGATTCGCCTTTAATCAAAGCCCAAGTGTAATCCATCGGATTATCACTGTCTTTCTGCACGTAGTCGGTGTATTGCCCTATGTAGTCGCCCGGCTCTTCACCATTGTTTGCAGTGAACGACATTCCCCCGTTGTCCGAATACTTGATATGGAAGTATGGAGTACGCCCATCTTCACCGGGTAAACCGGGCGTTCCGTCTTGTCCTTTCGTGTCGCTCCACTTGTAGGCACTTGGTTTGTCGCTATCGGTGGGTATCATATCCACATACAAACCCAACCATCTTCCGGGTGTTTCACCGTTTCCGGCTGTGAACGTTTTGCCGCCATCATCGGAATACTTCTTATGAAGATAGCTACTCTTTCCATCTTCCCCCTTAATAGCTCCAACATCTTTCCAGTTCGTGCCATCCCAAATATAGAGGTTGCCCCCGATTAGATAAGCATCGCCCTCTGAATTTCCAACGGTAGGCAGTTGTGAAACATTGTCCTTAGAACCTTTGATATTGATTGAAGTACCATCAGCACCACGCACACGAAAAGGAATACCCCACGCACCCTCCGTATCAGTCTTGGCGTTCTTTATACTCATCCAAACCACGTTTTCGGACGAAGTTCTGTGCCAACCTCCCGTAGAGCCATCCCCCGTAGGGGTGGCAGGCTTGGTTTCACTGTCATTATAGGTATAGAATACGGATAAACCGCTTTCTCCCTTATCCCCGGTAGAACCTTTCGCCACAACCGACCAATATACGGAATTGGTAGGCAGGTTGCCCATGCTTGGTGTGGGGTTAGTGTATCGGTAGGTACACGTTTCACCATTCACCGTGTAAGCCACCTCATCCCCGGCATAGTACACGTACTTCGGGTTATATGTGCCACGGAACACCCCGATATGTGAGGTGTCCCCACTATCAGAAAGCAAACGGACGTTGTGCAACGTTAATTGGCGTTTTGCCGTTACGTTCCAATCAATAGAACTTGAAGAATCACCGATACGGAACTTGTTGCCGTCCAAATCCAAATAGCACTCCTTATCGCTTGTTATAATCTTACCCGTAGTGATAGTGTTCCCATTAATACGGGTAAATCCGTAGGTGGTGGTAAAGTCCCTGAAATCATCATCCGAATGCACTGACCCCAATATACCCACTTGGAAATAATAGTTATTCGGGTCTTCGGTTGGTTCAACCTTTAGTTGTTCCTGTGTCACATACCAAATGCCATCCGTGCTTTTCTTGGAACACTTGGCAAACACATAGTACCCCTTTGGGCTTGATAGAGTGAATGAGCCAGCCGCCATGTTCCAATGCTTGATTATCTCATCATCAATAGTCAAGTGAGCCAATACCCCGGCAGAAGCATCAAAACGATTGGATATTCCGTTTACGTTGGCTTGCAGTATCACATCTATCAAAACAAATTGTTGGCTCTTAGACCCCACCGTAAGCATATTGGTGTCAATGGAATTGGGCTTGATGTTTTCGGGGTCAAAATAACCGTCCGTATCATACACCATTGTACGCAGTTCCTCTGTTGTACGCCATCCCCTCCGTGCCTTAGTCAAGTCCCGAAGCCGATTGTTTTCTATGATTGTTTCGTGCCGTCCAACATCCACAACCGTTTGAGTGATTGGGGAAATGGCTGTAATGTCCGAAAGGGTCAGTGTATAGTCATGCTCCACAAGCAGGTTCTTTGTCACCTTTTGGATGCGGATATTCTTTTCAATACCGAAACGCTCATCTTTCACGGGTACATAGTTACCCACATGAAAGACGGTTGTTTCGCTATCGCTTGGCAAAGCGTTCAAAAAATAGGAACGTTCAAAGGTAAGCTGATATTGCGCCCGTGCCTGTGTGCGTGGCTTGAACTCGTTATATCCGGCATACCATAAATCTTCCTCTGCATCATCTTCATAAGATTTAGGCAGGTGAATATCCGTAATCTTATACGTGTCACCCTCCGTTATTCGGTAAGCCTCGCTTTCAGTGGTAGGAATAGTTAGCCCCCTGTTGTCCGTAAATGGAATGAGCGTAAACCTTTTTGTTGCATGGTCGTATCCTCCCTTTTTCGCCAATTCAAATTGTTGTCCGGCTAATTTACCCGAAATGAAATTAATCTTTGCCGATACCTCGTTAATCAGATACTTTGTACCTTTATCGTCTTTCTCGTTCAGGTCAAAGTCCATTGTATCATCAATGAAGCTGTTTATATCATCAGCCACCAAAGCAGTAACCGTACCCGTCCGTTTCGGGAAAATATTATCATACGTCACAGCATCCTCATCACTACCCAGTGCATCCCTCAAATCGCCATCCTCCAAATAACGCTTGTTATCATCGGATATGCCTATATATTCGCTCTGAGGCGGTACTATTGTACCGTCCCATAGTTTGTGTTCCTTTTTGTTCAAACGCACTGGAAACGGAAGCTGTAGGCGTTCTGAATAGTCCCTGTAATCACTCCGAATGTTGGTCGTGCCACCCTCCACCCAAAGTCTTGTGATAATGGTCTTATCATCTACCTTTTGCTCTTTGAGCTTGTACAAGCCGTTGCCTTTGCCCCACTCAAAGAAAGCGTTGCCACCCGGGGGCACAACTTTTGCACCGAACTTTCCTATGTGGATGGTACGCACCCCGTCCTTTTGGGTAATGAGAAACTCCAAATCAAATTCACGGTCACTGCAAAGCATTTGCAAAACCTGTAGGCAATTGTTACGGGCAAAGGAAATGGTACGTGGTTCTGTGTCCGGGCAATTAGCTTCATCGAAAGCCCATAAGCCCGGATAGTCACGGCTCACGTTGTAGATAAGCACCTTTACAAAGTCCCGGATATTATAAGTGAGGTCAAACGTGCTTTTGCTGGATTTCCCGTTTGCATCGGTGTTTCGGTACAGGCTTTTCATCAGCTCGTACATCACTCCGTAGAAAGTGGCATCATGCACATAATGGTTGTCCGAAAGCATTTCACGGTTCACCTTAGTACGGATGGTGTATTCTTCACCCTCCACTATGATTTTATCTCCCTTGCCTAAATTAAGCAACTCAGAGGAAACAATGGAAAGCTGTACGTTATCATCCCCCATTAAGGAACTGTTTTGAGCGGCTGATTTCAGCGTACAAAACGGCTCTTTGGAAAACAAGCGTACCTTTTCACCGTTGCGCCTGATTATTTCAAGAGTTCCCATATCACAATAGCATTGGTTTCAAATTTTTCAATGTCTTCAATCACGCCCGAAACGATTATCTCGTATTCACCGGGTGTAACGTAAGTGTGTTCTATCGTTTGTTCGCTGCCGGACACATCGTAAGTGTGCGTGCCGTCACCCCAATAGATATTAAGCAGCTTGGACGAAGTGACGGTAATCGTAGCCTTGCCGTTTGCAGTTCCACCTATATATCTAAGCACCTTTTTCACAGGTTCATCTTCCACCAGCTTTAAACGGAATGTACCCACCATCAAATCGTTGCTATATTGTCCCCAGCTCTTTTCCGGGTCTGCCTCATCCAGCAATTCCACTTCATATACCAAAGGCTTTGCCTTTCCGTCATAGTCCACACGCAAACGGTGGTTCCCCTCCGCATCGAATTGGGAAAAGAAAAGGTTTACCCATTCCACATAGGCGGCACGTCCCGAAGCCTCAATAAAGCAATCCAGTGTAATGTTGCGTTCCTTGTAGCGTGGTCGCTTCTTATCCCTTACAATACCGTGGTAATTGTCCCAGTTCACTTGCAAGGCTTCTTTGCGCTCCAACCGTCCAACCAATCCGGCACTTTTGGAAACGAATACCCCAAACTCCTTGAAGTTCTTTCCGTCTATGAAATATTCCACATCCGTATCTTTCTGCAACTCGAATATTTCACGGGGTTCTTTCGCCACGTCAAACAGTTTCACTTCGTCCAGCAAGGCTTTCGTCCCAAAAAGTGATTGGTCGTTGATGGAAAGCCCCGTTGGTGTCTTTGGTAATATTTCACTGAATATCCGGGTCGTGTTCTCATAGACGGTAAACATATTGCCGGACTTAACGAAAGCAAAGAAAATCCAGCCATCGGGCATTACATCAAGCCATTGCTCTTTATAATTGTCTATACCGGGCATATTCAGCACCCAGCCTAACTTTTGAGAAACAGGCAGCACCCAAAAACAAAGTGTAAAATTACCGCTAAAGGGTATGGAACGAGCTGTTTCGCATTCGCCCGTACCATTCAAAGCAAGTGATTTACCCACTTTAGATTTCTTAGAAAAATCCGCACCATCCGATAAGGTGGCATCGTTGCGGTACTGTGAAAAGTCGTAAGCTATACTACCGTCCGGGTCATCGAAAGGCAGGTGTAAAATCATGTTCTTATCCATATCAGTAAGTATTTTTATTCATTTGTCTAACTTCTATCCCCACTCCCTCTATATCCGCTTTGGCATTGCCATACAGATTCACAAGCACCTTTGCATCCGTTCCGGCTACCGCCACATACAGATACGAGTTATCGAAAGCGTCTATGGTAACAATCGCATTGTCCGACACGTTTACGGCACTATGGGAATCATGCCGTGCATATACCCGTGAAACAGAATAGCCGTCATACTCCAACATAGCTTTGCAGTCACCATTCAGCACCACATCGGGTAAATTCACCTTATCCGTAACCTCATCATCCACAAACACCCCGTAAACCTCGCATTTGCCTTTGAAGTGTTCCCGTATAAAGTCAAGCGTGGGGTAATTCTCCGATATACAGAAATCTATGCCCTTAATGTAAAGCTGTATCAGTTGCTCATAGTCAAGCCCCGTTCTTAGCTTCATTTGCCACATCCGGCAAAGCCCCTTTGCCTTGCCATCCTCTTTAAGTTGTTGTACCAGTTCCATAACTATGCTATTCCTTGTGATAAAAGTGAACTATCTTTATTTTCAATGCGCTTCAAAGTAGTTTTAATCTCCGTCAGCTCTGATGCACTCAACTTCGTGTTGGCGGCTATTTCGGCTTGGTAAACAAGTGCCTGCCTCATAATAGAGGTTTGGTCGCTTTGGTTTATGACAAAGGCATTCAACCGCCCGGCTATCACACCGCCCGTTTCCTCATTCATGGAAGTAACCGCACCCGTAAGGGGGTCTTGCTGTACGGTTTCTTCCTCCACATCCTTAATCCAATCACCAATACCCTCCAATGCGGAATTGAACAAATCCCCGGCAGCGTTCACCATCCTTTCAAATTCTCGCTTCTCTACATCGGTCAGTTTCCCGTCTTTCATGGATTCTCCCAAATAGAGAACGGCATCATTGATTCCCTTTGCCAAAAACTCACGTTTCAACGCTTCCACAACCGCTTTTTTAAGGACTTCTTTTGTCTTTTCGCCCAATGCTTCCGCTGCATCCTCACCTTTGCAATAAGCATCTACCAACGCATCGGCAAATTCATCAATGGCGGTTTTTACATCCGTTCCGGCAAGCGTTTCCATCATTGACCTATCCAAATCCTCTATCTGTTGGGTAATGGATTCTATTTGCTCGTTCCACTGTTGGATTTTTCCGTTATCGGTTTTCTTCTTATCCTTTTCAGCTTGAATTTGCTTTCTTAAATCCTCTTGTTGCTGTTTGAGGTTCTTTTTCTGAGCCTCATAGATAGAAAACATATCTCCGTTTTCTTCCGCATTCTTCAACTGTTTGTTGAGTTCCTTAATCTCCTTGTTGAGTTGAGCGTAACGGGCAAAATCCCAATTCTTCTTTGCTACGTTGGCTTCTTGTTCCAAAGCCCGTATTTGGTCGTTAATCAGTTGGATATTCTTTTCGTAGGCTTCACGTTGGCTATCATTGAACACCCAATAAGTATTATTGTAGGCTCGTTCCAAACGGCTGTAGGATTGTTCCAGCGCATCTATTTCCTTTTGCAGATTTTGAATTTTCTTCTCATACTTGGAATCATGCAATTTGGCAAATATGCCCACTACAGAAGTAACGGCACTTACCATACCCGTAACGCCTCCCAATATGTCACCGCTCATCATTTTACCTACAGAGGCGGCGGCATTGCCCAACTGCCCGAACAACTCCATTGCAGTGCCTAAGCCGTTTGCCAAATCATCCTGTCCCAAATCAGAAAACATGGATGCAATGGCATTGCCGCACGTGGTAGCCGTATCGGTAATCGTTTCAATGGACTTGGTTACGCCTTTGGCGGCTTTCTTCATGTCAGCCTCTGCCTTTTTCACATCCTCATCCGTACCCTTTCCGGCAGCAACATTCGCTTTGGCTTCTGCCAGCTTCTTTTTGGCTTCAATGTAATCATCATAGAACGTGCCTAAAGCCTTAAAGGGATTCTTTGAAATAAGCGTTTCCTTTGCTTGATTCAAACTATCAATCAAAGCACGGTAATCTACGGGATTCAGTTTCAAATCCGCATCTTTTAGCTTTGTTTCAATATCAGCCACCAACTTATCTATTTCAGCTACAGAAAGGCTATCCAAATCGCCAAATAACTTCTTCCAACTATCCGATTGCTTTAACATATTGGCGGTAAGGGTGCTTAACGCTTCTGCCTCCGACTTGTTTACTTGGTTAATCCGTTCTTGGTCGCCCGTCTTTTGAGCGGCAGCACGCAGCAAGGCGTATTCCTTTTGGATGTCATTTCTTTGTTCCTCAAAGGTTCTGTAAGAGGAAAGTATCTTTTGCTGTACTTCTTCCTGTAACTTTTCATCTTCTTCTGAAACAAACAAAGTGGCTTCCGCTTTTTCGTCAGCACCCACAAGCCCGGAACTTCCATTAGCCAGCTTCTCTTTTGCATCGGCTATGGCTTCCAACTTCTCGGCAAGTGTTTGGGCTTGCTGAATGGTCTTAGATACAGATTCCTTGAAAGAATCCATAGCGGACTTTGCCCCCGTGATTTCATTGTATTGCATATTAAGGGAAATAAGTTGGTTACTTTCTCCCTCTGTGAGTGTTCCGGCTTGTTGTTTATCCTTTAGAGCCTTGATTTCATTTTCCACATACTCCTTGTATGATTTACCGCCTTTTAAAAGCGTGGCAAATTGGGTATTGGCTACATCTTCGCCCATGTTACGCACCCAACGGAAATACAAGGCATATTGCTGTTTCTTGTACTCTATTTCACCGTCAAAGAGTTTGTTTTGGGCTTTGTCATATTTCTTGTTTTCAAGTGTTCGCCTTTCATCGAAGCCGTCCTTTTCAGACTTAGATAAGCCACCTTTTCCGGCATCCTTACGAGCTTTAGCCAAAGCCTTTTCCTCTTTGTCTATATTATCCAATGCCTCCTTGTGTTGGAGCGAAAGGGTGCGCTTGCGTTTTTCGTAGCCCTCTTCCAAGACTGCAATACGGTCAGCCTCCAATTTGCGGTCAGCTTCAAGTTGCCTTTCACGTAGTTGCTTGGCGGCACTATCCGCTTTATCCCCCGTGGTATGCTTGGGTAAACGGGCTTCCAACTTCTTTATTTGCGTATCATAACTCTTATAGTCAGAACTACCGATAATGGCAGCTTCACGCAATTCTTTAAGCTGCTTGATACGGTCTGATATTCCCTTTTCCGTGTTAAGGTTTGTATTCTTGGTGTTTACAGCACCATTCAATTTATCCAACAAGTCTTTCAGCTCTTTCAGTTGGGTATTATCGGCTTCCACCTTTACCTTTTTGGCATTGAGGGTATCAATACTTTTCTGAGTTTCACCTATTTTCTTATCCAGCTCGTTAAACGACATAGCCACATAGTCGGTACTCTCTGTTACAGAAGTCGTATCTTTTTTACCATAGAATTTTTCAAGTTGCCTATCTACCTTGCCTATGGTTTCATCTGCCTTTTTTGCTGATTGTGCGACACTTTCAAGATAAGTTTTTATATTTTCCTTGAAAGCATCCATTTCTTTACCTGTAGCCCCGGTGGACTTTTGTACGGCAGAAACAATGCTATCCAATGAGTTGTTGAACGCATCGGTATAGGCTTGACCTGTTAGCCCTTTCAATTGGTTTGCGGATTCTACCGCCATAGATTCTACCGCATCCCATACAGCCCCCGAAGCTCCACGAATAGAACTTGAAGCCACATCAACAACCTTATTCATCATAACGGTTACACCCTCCGGGGTGGTTTCCATAACTTCTTGAATTTCTTTGTAGGTTGCATCTTCGGCATTCTCTTTCAGCTTATCAAGTGCATCCGTTTGGCTTTGTACCAGTTCTTGCATAGCTTGTTCGGTATATTTAGCCTTGATTTTTTCGGCTGTAGTTTGCTGAATGGCTGTAGTCAATTCCTCATATTTAAGACGCTGTAAATCAAGTGTAGCGTTTTCATCAAGCAATGTCTTATTATATTGTTTACATACGGCATTGATTTTTTCAATCGTATTTTTATGTGTTTGAGTTCCTTTCTCCGTATTTTGCAATACGGCAAAAAGTAAATTCAAATCGTCAATCTCTTTTTTCGTGGTATCTTGAAATTCACCCGTTGCCGTGGTCGCTTCTTTTTGTTTGCCCGTAAAAAGAGTAATTACACTGACTAATGCACCTATCAATCCCATTACCCAGCCGATAGGATTGCTCATCATGGAAGCCCAAAGAGCTTTCACCGCTACCGTTGCTTTTGTCGTGATTGCAGTCAGTACGGAAGTTACAGCCCCTTGTGTTGTCTTTGCCGTAGTATCTGCCACGGAAGCGGCTGTGGATTGCTTGGTGGCTGTAGCTTCAAGTAGTTTTTTCTTTGCGTAAAAATCGGATTGGGTGGCTAAAGCCGTCTTTCGTGCGATAGCTGCGTTATCCTCCGCTGCCTCCATCTTCTTAGTGGCAATGGCTATCTTTTCAGCGTTCCCAGTCTGTTGTGCCCTGTACACTTCCAAATAGGCACGTTCTACAGCCGCCTTTGCCGCCAGTGCATCAGCCCGTGCCGATTCCATCTTTACGGCTGCTGCCTTGACATCGGTACGCATGGCATTTAAGGTAGCCGCACTGTTTTGTGTCTTAACGGCAACCTCATTTTCCAAAGCGGCACGATACACGGCACTTTTAGCCGACAAGTCTAACTTGCTTAGAGCTTGCTTTTGTTCAACGGTAAGAACACTCAGAGCCACCGCCTCATAATTGGCAGAAGAAGCCGTTAGATTCAAATTGGAAAGGTATTCTGCTTGTTGGATGGTAAGCATTTGTTGAATGGTGGCAATGCGTAACTGCTTTACCATGTTGGCGTGTTCCTCTACCGTCAGTTGCGCTTGCAATGCTGCGACATGGCTGTTTTGGGCTGCAACCATCGCTTTTGTCTGAGCTACCATCTGCCCAGTAGCAACGGCTTCCAACTTCATTAAGGAAATCTTAGCCTGCCTTGCCGTGTTATCCAAAAGAGCAACGCCCGTATATCCCTTTGTGGCTAATGTATTCAGTACAATAGCGGCTTTCACGCTTCCATAGCCTATAGCAACGGCTTTCAAAATACGCAAAATATCATCCAAATGCTCTGCCATATAGGTAGCACTTTCAATAGCTCCGGCAAAAACATCTTGGTTATCCGCACCCAACTTGTTTAACGATTGTTCCCACGCATCACCCATGTTGGAAATCATACCCGTTAGGGACTTGCTTTGTTCTTGCATGAGGTTGTAGTAAGTCCCGGCTTTACCCGTCATGTTTTGGAAAGCCTTTTCTACTTCCGCAAAGCCAACCTTACCCTCCGTTACAAGGCTGGAAACTTCATCTTTGGTTACGCCAAGCACTTTAGCCAGTTCCTCATAGATGGGAATACCACGCCCGGCAAACTGCCTAATATCCACGGTAAATGCCCTGCCTTGTGTCCGTAGCGTTCCATAGAGGTAGGCAATATCCTGTAGTGGCGCACCCACGCCCGAAGCCACGTTACCAAGCATTACCAGCTCATCCACCACATTATCCACGGTTGAGCCGTAAGCAAGCATCTGTTTGGCACTACTCGCAATGCCCGAAAGGTCAAACGGAGTTTTGGCGGCTGTATCAATAAGCCTATCCATCAAGCCCTTTGCTTGCGTACCACTTTTGAGCATGGTTGTAAAGGCAATTTCCAACTGTTGAAACTGCCCACGTGTTTGCACGATACTTTGAAGCAAAGTCCCCATACCCTGCCCAACGAGGTAGGAAACAATGTATTTCGCCCCATTTTGCGCAAAGCTCTGAATGGAGTTATCCATCACAGACGATTCCGATACGGCTGTGGATGAAACCTGTTTGATACTCCTTTCCATCGCTTGTGCCGACACGTTGAAATCATTTATATCAAGGGTGGCTTTGAACGCCAACGCTCCGTTTATATTATCCATTACATTATTCCTTTCAGATAATTCTTAATATCATCCTTTGTCTTTAGCTGTACAGGCGGCTTCCCACCATCTTTGTTTCCGTCCGTTTGCTCCGGCTCTTGTTCCACACGTGCCGCATCTGCCAGCATGATTTGTACGTTTAGCCAACTGATACCCCAAAGCAGATAATCGTAAGTCCAGCCAAAGGACTTGATAATTTCCCCACGATTACCCCACGGGCTATTTAGCCCGATTACTCTACTCGGTTTGCTTTGAGTTTCTTCGGATTGGTCGTTCCTATCTCCCGTATTGACCGAATAGAGGACGTAAAACCCCCGGGATTCATCATTTGGCTTATCACGTCTGCCAGCTTTTCAAGCCGGGTAGATGTAAGGTGTTCCATGAAAAACGCTTTCAAGGCTTTCACCTCTTTGTCTTTAGAGGGGTCAGCTACCACGGGATTGTTAAGCACGGCTACGGCTGCAATCTCAGCCATCAGAGGAATATACTTGAAAAGGCGTTTGCTTTCCTGTATGGGTTCGGCTTGTATCTTTTCCTCATCGTATTCTATATTCAGATACAACCGCCTCAAACAATCCATCGTACCCAAATAAAGAGGCTTCAAATGGAAGTGGCGCATATATACACGCTCCATAGTTTGCAAAGCGGCATTGGGTACTTCTGTTTCGGACACATCCCAGCCTTTGGGAATACGTTTGTCACGCCACATCTTTACATGGTTCGGAAAATGCTTATTCCACCAACGGATGAAGCGTGGCGGTTTTACCGGGTTAATTTTAAGCGGTACATTGAATTTCACTCCCATGTTCACAAGTGCCTGTATCGCCTTTTCTTCGATTTCCAAGCGTTCTTCACGGGTCAATTCACGTTCATTATTCAGTTGTTCCATTTGTCTTAAAAGTTAAAAAGCCCCCCATCCGGGGATAGGAGGCTATCGGTTCTCAGACTTTTTCAGTGTCATGCTACTGTTGGGTCGCTCATTTCCTCGCTTGCTTGCAAGTTTGATTGGAACTTGATAGTCATAGGCACAAGGCAGATACCCTTTGAAGAATAGGTAATCTCGAATGTCGGGATGATACGCACATTGGCACACCCGATAAACAAGCCCTCTTCCGGTTGAATCCATAACGCCCACTCCTTGTATTCCAATTTTCGTGGACGAATCCAAGTGCGCTTGCCCTTTTCTCCAGCAATAGTACCACCGAAATAACGTGCAAGCAATTCCAAATCCGGGTCCATCAAAGAAAGCTCCACATTTGTAGGTGTTTCACCCACCAACGTAATAACCTTGCTTGACGTTTCCGACTTATGTTCCGTGATTTCGGGAGAATCATCTTTCAAGTTGCAAGTGTCTTGATACACATCGCCCAAATCAAGCCATTGGTTGCCTTTTGCGGGCATACTTCCATCGGTCATGGCAGGGGCGATATAAATCTTTTTCAACCCCATTGTTGCTAAAATCGGCATAATCTTAATTTTTTATTAGTTGATACTCTTTTCTCTTACTGTAAGCTCCAAAGCAAGGGAAACAAAATGTTCGTTTTGGTCTTTCTCCTTAATCGGTGGGTTAAACCGCCCTATGTTCCAGTTATAGCCTTTCCCACTTTCATAATGGTTTTTCAACACCTCAACCACCTTTGCCCTTATCTCTATGAGCCTCTTAAAATGTGTCCTGTAAACGGCTTGCCCCTTGCCTTTGGCTATCACCTTATCCGGCACATGAATATTCACGTTTATCTGACCGTAGCGCACGGATGCTTCACCGTCTATCGTATGAGGGACAATTATCACATCCTCTTTGGTGTAGTCGTTACGCTCGTAATCAATCACACCCGAAATGAAGTTTTTCACCTCGCTTGCTTGAAGCATGGCGTAAACCTTTGTTGCTATTTCCTCAGTCGTTATCATGCTGCGTTCCCGAATAATTCGATTGCTTTCTTATTAGCTTTCATCACCAACTTGTTAATCTCGGCAGGAAGTTCGCTTTTGGCTTTCAGTTCGGCAGGTAGAATCACGTTGTACCCTTTGGCTTCCACGTAGGCGGCATAATTCATTCCGGCTACTATAATGAGGGAAAAAGTGTTTGGCAGCGTGGCGGCATACTTCATTGCAGCCTCCAACATGGCTTTCGCACCCTCTCCGGGCTGGTCTGACCCACCATAGTAAACGATTTCCTTATTCTGTACCACGGCATAGCCTATAGAGTTGGTTAAATTGCCCGTTTGGTCTTGGTAGTTGTGGCTATCCTTAGCATACTTAGCCAGCTTTTCGCCCATGTATTTTAACAAGGTTACGAAAGCCAATTCAAGTTGCTTTTGGAAAGCAGCCACGGGGTTTAAGATAGCCCCTTTGTCAAACATCGGCATTATCCCCATATCTCTATGTATTTAGGGTTTGTATCATCTATTCCCGAAATGGTGAACTCATCCACACCTCCACGCTCCAAAGTCACTTCCACACGTGCGCCTATACTCAAATCACCCTCAAAGTAGGATGGTAAAAACACATCAAAGGTGTATGAATACATTTGCCCGTCCGTTCCCAATCGTTGCTTGGCAGGTATGAATTTCTCCACTTGACACTCACAGCCTTTCACCCACACGGGCGCATCATCGTCCGTGTAAAATCCCGTTGCTTCATCCCTCGTTGCTTCAAGGGGCAAAGCGGTGTATCTGAAAGTTCCGTTATTCCGTGCCATATCACCACAAATTAGAGCCGTCCGTAATGGAAGAAACTTCGACAAAATCCGAAACGTCCAAACCGTTCTCGTTGCAAAGGTCTTTAATGCGCTTCTCCAACTTCTCCACGCTGTAGCCTTGTGAGGACTTACCTAACGTGTCATTGGTAAGCACAATCATCCGCTTTAGCACCTTTATAGCGGCTATGGCTATCGTGCGTTGGTCTGTGTCGGCATTGTACTCACTATCCCAGTCGCTTATCTTCACATCAGCAAGTGCCTTTTGCAAAGCAAGGCGGCTTGGGGTATAGGGTTCAAGCTCACCCACCAACGCATTGTATTTTGTCAAAGTTCCCATCACTACTATTTTTCAAGGGCTTCTTTCAAAGCCGTTACACTCTCATCTGAAAGGGCTTCAATCGCTTTGGTTACACCTTTAACCCCGGCATTTTTGGCAACGGGGGCATTGATGGATTCCAAAGCATCCTTTACCACATTCAAATCATATTCATTGTCTTGGAAAGTGACCTTTTCAGCCTGTTTGCTTTCCAAAGACTTAATCACACAAATGCCCCTTGCAACCAAATCATTAACTCGGTTAAGCTCATCGGTATGCAAGGTTTCACCTACCTTGTAGATTTTGCCTTTGTCGTTTTTGTCTATAAACGCTTTCTTTACTGCCAGTTCCATAAGCAAAAGATTTAGCCTACTTCAAGAGCTGTTGCACTCTCAAATTCGGATTTAGTCCAATAGGTACGTGCCACACCATTTGCATCGGCTGGTACTTCCTTTTCCTCAAAGCCACGCACCTGTAAACAGATGATAGCACCAATTTCAGTGATAAGAGGCAACAAACGTCCAGAGCCTTGTGTATATTCGGCTGCAACTTGACCAGTGGATTCCCCGGTACGCCACTTGGCGATACGAATACCACCGCCAGCGTTCATGTAGTCCACGTTTTCTTCCTCTATCAACTCGCTATCTTCAATGGCGGGCTGAATTTCACCGATAACCCCGGCAGGCTTGATACAGATAAAGTTGTGATTCCACGGTTCAAGCGATTTACGCTTACCGTCCATATCCATACCCATTTTACGGGTAATCACCGTTACAGGGGGGATTTCATTACCAGCAAGCAAATCTGCCATCTGAGCCGTTGTTACGGTCTGAGCCTTTTTATCGTTACCATGTACCAACAAACGGGTCGTTTCGTCCATACGCAACCAAAAATAGAGGTCTTGGCTCATAAGGATTTCGCCCGGCTCAATGCCACGGTTACGCAGGTCACTACAGATAGCCGACAACATCAAAACGGGGGACAACTTGCCAGCTTTGGTATTGGCAGAGTTCCACAAGAAAGCTGATACCAGCTTGTTTGTTTCCGGCATTTGATAATCCACCTCGTACTTACGTCCACCCGGATTGTTGATTTCCGGCACGAACTGAGCCACACCCCAATTAGAGAATGCCATCAGAGCGATAAAGTCCATCACGTCCTTACAGCCCAAATAAGCATCTTTCATGTCGTGGGTAAGGAGCTTTTCAATTTGCTTCACCTTAGCGGATTCACTCAAACGGGGATTTTCGTAAACCTCCATCAGTTTACGGTAATCACGTGCGTACATGGGGAACTTGTGACCCACACGGGGGATTTCCTTAGTCCACACATCGAAGCCGTCAGAACGCCTCATAGGTGTAGGTGATTCATCACCAATCAATGTAGCCATGATACGCAAGTTGTACTTACCTACAAGTGCCTCGGCAGTCAATGACATTTGGGGCGTGTTGGTAGTAAACCAGCTATCACAGTACATCTTCTGAAAAAGGGTTGTTTCACGTTCGGAAGCCTTATCAAAAGTCTTTTTCCACGTTGCCAAAAAGTCAAGCGGTTTGCCGTCCTTGTGAAGCCCTTTGAATGTTGAAAAAATAGATTTCATGTCGTTACGCTAATTTTAGTTAGTGTGATTTCGTTAATTTCACGTGGGGATTCCCTTTCAAGTAATCGCCCGTAGTGTCCTTTTGCCCGGCAGGGATAGGCGGCACACGTCTTTCGTACATTGCGTATTGCATGGTGTCGGCAGAAACATCTACAGAGGTTTCAAACTCGCCTACTTCCACATCGGCAATCAGTACGGAGTTGGAAGTGCCACGCTCCTTTGATTTTGCGGCAGTTTGTCCGTCCGAAACAACCTCTACCAATACATCATCCTTTACAAGCCCGGCAATGGCTTTGGAGAGAGTGACAATGTAATTGTTTCCGTTTCGCTCAATCTTTTCGATTGTGGGAACATCGGCAATGGCTGTAGCGGCTGTGCCGTCTTTCAGCACCAAATCACCAACGGCAAAGCAAGGCTCGTAGAACTCATCCACGTACAGGCTTACTTTCTTGGTGTTTTCTGCATCCACTTCCACCACTTTTGCAGTCTTGATGACTTGCACCGTCCTTTTCACCTCATCCTTGATAGCAAGCGTTCCGGCAGGCACGGTATCGCCAACAGCGAAATGTTGGTTTTCCACGTCCAGATTGAAGCCGCCTTGCACGATAGAGGGCGAACCCGTGAAAATGGGTCGCATCCCGGTAAATGAAGCAGTCTTTCTTTTCATTTCATCTTTTATTTTACGGTTATTGATTCCAGCAAGCTATCAGCAGCTTCATCAATTTGCTTTTCACTTGCCGCCTTAGAACCCCCTGAGTGTTCATCATCAAGCCCATTTGTAATAAGCTCCTGTTTGTAAGCGGAAACGGCATCCTCAATATCTTCATCATCGGAGATTGATTTTGCCAAACGGTCACGGAGATAAGCCGGGATTTTGTGCTTTTCCATAGCCTTAACTACTTCCTTCGCACGGGCTTCTTTGCTTTCTTTGGCTTCGTAGTTAGCAATCTTTTCCTCCATTTCCTTTAACCTCTTTTCAGTCGCTTCGTCCAAAGCCACCTTGCCCTTACGTTTAGATTCTTCTTCCTTACGCTTTCTTTCTTCCTCTTCCTCATCCTCGGTTTGGGTTGGTTTCTTTTTGTTTGCCCATCGGGTTGCTTCACCTTGACTTTCCTTAGCCACTTCCGCAATCAGATTTGCCGTACTTTCTATTGCCTCATCATCGGTAGAATCATCCTCAATGCTGCCACCCATTTTTTCGGTTATCGCTTTAAGGTACTTCTCCGAAAGACCAGTGTCTTTACACAAGCCTTTGACTTTCTCAAAGAGTTTCTTATTCATTGTTGCTTTTGTTATTTAGTAAGTTGAACTTCTACAGAGCAAAGATATGAAATAAAATCATATATGCGTTCTATAAACACACATATTTTACTCGGTAAATTACTTGCCTATTAGCATCTTACGCTTAAAAACAAGACGTAAAAGCGATTTTTCATTTACTATATTCAATATAACAAATATGTGTTTGATTAACACAATAGGAATAATATTTTTCACTCAACAAAAATATATCCTCAAAAAGCACAAAATATATCCTGTTTTGCAGTAAATATATCCATTCGAGCATTTTCACCCATCTTAAATAAAGGAAATTACCACTAAAAGACTATCAAAACCAACTATCACATAGGTATTTTGAAAATATATCCAAAAATATATCCAAATACTTTGTTATATTAAATATATAGCCTATATTTGCATCGTAATAAGATTGATAACGTTTAAAATATATGTGATATGGATGTGAATTATATTCTAATAAAAGGAAACAAGCATTTTAAGTGCCACAGTTTAGCAGAAATGGCTATCTATTTTAGCTTGTCCGTAACCAGCAATGGAAGCGTAATCTGTGATGGCTACCATGATACAATGTCTTATTCTAAAGAGTGGAGCCACGAAGATATTATTACCGATTTCATACGCAACAGAGTAGAGAAAGTAGTACCTGATGTTGAAATATACAAAGTACAAAAATAATAATGCAACACTAAATTTTCAGATTATGGCAACTAAGAGTATTGATAAAAAGAAAACATTGGAATATGCGGTAGCATTTTACTTCTATGATTCGGGATGTGTAAACTTTATGATGGGTAATATCATGTACCAGCATATCAAAACCATTTATGACGAAAGGGCAGACGGCAGAGGGCAAAACACATTAGAGGTAGTTTACAACTACAAAAAAATGAAATATGAAGTGCTGTGCCTCACAGACAGCAAATTAGCTCAAAAAGAAATATCAATACTATAATACATATTGCCATGACACAGAAAGAATTTGAAGAAAGAACCGGGTTGAAGCTAACAGCGGACAACTATATAGAGGTTGAAACTTGCTACATGAATACAGACCTTGATAAAGATGCGTTTTGTAAGTTGTGGATGAAAAACCCGGCAGCTCTGAAAGAAATAGAGCAAAAAACGGTGTTAGTTCGTGAACTTTACGAAGAACGCAAATGTCTTGCAAACTTTCTTATAGAACAAGCCGAAAAGTGGAGTGCATCAGATTTAAGAGAAAAAGCAATAGCTATGATTGGAGAAAGAGAGTATCTCAGAAGAAAAATAGCCAAAGGGTACAACCTTTGGAAATTAGACAAAGAACTATTAGACGAAATTTTAAGAAAGTAATAACCAGTAGGGTAGCAATCCCCTACACAATGCAACACCGTATGAAAAAATATTATTTGCAAGGCAAAGAGATTAGCGAAAAACAAGCTAAAGCCATTGAAGCCAAAAATCAGAAGTACATAAGCAGCAATGATTTTACACTTTGGGCAAAGTGCCAATTTGTAACAGTAGTAACCAAGTAAATTTCAAAATTATGAATGAATACACTTATATCATTTTCGACCATAACGGCAGACGTTTGGGAAAGATTGAGTTTGGAGTGCGCAACAGCGTTCCATCCGCAAAAGAAATAAAAGAAGCCATTAAAGATGGTTTCCCAAATGGTGCGACTTATAAATTAATCGTTCCAACAAGCGTGTGTATCAACCAATAAAATTTTAGGATATGGGAATATTGAAAGATGCAATTTTAGCGGCAATACAGCAGGAACACCCGGATGCTCATTGGGTGGGAAACGAAAAACCCCACATGATAGAATCTACAGCGCAAGCAAAATACAATGACGTTAGACGTGTTGAACGCAATTATACTAAAGGCGTTCACAAGGCAAGAAAGGAGGCTCACAATGGCAATAGTAACAGTACAAGACATTTATAGATGTGATTCATGCAAGGCAGCATCAGACGAATTAGGAAGAGGATGTAAGCATGGTATGCTCTTCCCTCTAATGCTTATAATGGGAAACTTTACTGAGTGTATGAACTATGAGTTTGATGCCGAAAAGGTAAAACTTCAACTAAAACGAAAGGAGGCAAAATAAGATGGCAACACTGATAAAGACAGACGGAAGTAAATTGGAAATCCAACCTCAAAACGGGCTGGGCTTCCAACTGGATGAACTGCAAAAGTTCGTAGATGGTTACATTGATATTATAAACCTACACAATGGGGATATTCTCGTAATCAATGATAATGGGAAAGACGTTTTAGATTCCAACGAAACAGCCACGGAAATAGCGCATAAACACAATGCTATTTTTGGTTGGGATTATATTTGTGGCGATGTCGTTATGTGTAAAGATGAGGAGGTGCAATAATGGAAATTCATAAATTCCCTTATAACTGGAAGCTGGCAGAAGCCAATTTCACTAAAGACAAAGGCAAAGTGTTTTCTTGTTTTGCGTGTGGTGGCGGTTCAACTATGGGCTACAAGTTGGCAGGGTTTGATGTGATAGGTTGCAATGAAATAGACCCTAAAGTGAATCAGGTGTATGTAACCAACCATGCACCACGGTTCAATTTTTTAGGGGATATAAGAGAATTGAGAGAGAGAGAGCTACCGCCCGAACTTTATAACTTGGATATTTTGGACGGCTCACCCCCATGTTCCACTTTCTCCTTATCCGGCAACCGTGAAAAGGATTGGGGCAAAGAAAAGGTGTTCAGAGAGGGGCAAACGGCACAAGTTCTTGATACACTTTTCTTCGACTTCATTGCTTTGGCAAAAGCACTGCAACCAAAGGTTGTGATAGCGGAAAATGTGAAAGGCTTGCTTATGGGTAATGCCATAGATTATGTAAGGCGCATTTACAAGGACTTTGAAGATGCTGGGTATTATTGCCAACACTTCTTACTTGATGCTTCTAAAATGGGAGTACCACAAATGCGAAACCGGGTGTTCTTTGTATGTATTAGGCATGATTTGGGCGTGAATTTCTTGAAAGTGTCTGACCTCTTCAATGTTGAGCCGCATATTAGCATGGACTTCAACGAGCCGGGGATTTGCTACGGAGAATTTGCGGATTACATGGGCAAACCATACGGCAAGCGCATGAAAGAAATGTTTGATAATAGAACACATGGGGATATTGATATGTCAAATGCTTATCGGAAGCTGACAGGCAAAAGAGGATTTTTCAATCAATGTTATTTGTATGAGGATAAAATTTGCAACACGCTTACGGCTCATGCAGACAGCACGATTCCTTTTAATAAGCCTGTGTATTTATCAAAATCTGAGGTGTGCAACGCTTCTACTTTCCCGCAAGACTACGATTTTTGCGGCTTTTCACCGCACTACATTTGCGGTATGAGTGTACCGCCTGTTATGATGGCGCAAGTGGCTACACGAGTTTACGAACAATGGCTATCAAAGTTATAAATAATTAGAGAAAGGAGCTAATATGACAAAAAGAGAAAAGCATCTTTTATGGATGATACTAAATAAAACAATCGGTAGATATATTCTTGTCAATATGCCCGGTTATGGAAGTGGAGAGAGGGCTGATTTGCATTTATATATAAGCAAAATATTGTGTCATTACATACTTATGGATGGCGGCTTGTGGACTATCAGAGGCTTAGAGGATGAATACCCGAAAGGTACATTTGATGTACATGACTGGATAGCAAATAATATAACTGACCGCATGGATGAAACAATAGGTTTTGTTGTTGATAGACAAATGACGCATGAAGAACAGGGTATATGTACAAGAAAATTCTTTGAACTTTTATGTGCTAATATTGATGAGATAGCTAAAGTTGTGATAAGAAGTAAACGTGATAGTGTTGGGCTGTATAATGGATAACATTCAAAAAAAATATAGATATGAGTAAAGAAGAAGCTATACAAGCAATGAAAGAGGGTAAGAAGGTTACGCACCGTTTCTTTTCCTCTGACGAATGGATGACTATTGAAAATGGATTTCTTCTTTTAGAAGATGGCGTACGTATCTCTTTGGAAGATTTTTTTAATTTTCGCAGTGATAGTCTTTGGGATGATGGATATGAATTGTATACCCCCTCATAATAAATCAGAAAGGAATTGAAGAATGAGGTACGCACTTAGGAAGCAAGCTAAAATAGCCTCTGTGTATAGTGAGGATTATTTAAACAAGCATATCATCAAAAGTCTTGATTCATATTTTGGTAATACCAGCGATGAGCACATAACAGATGATATTTCACAAGAGGGATATGTAACCAGTACCGGAGAAGATTATCCAATTCTAAAGGTTAATGACCTTTCTGATGATAATGCTATGTTGGAGTTTGCCGTTATAGGTTTGGAATGCGATATATTAAAATTGTCTTTTTTAGGACGAATAAAAGGATAAACACAATGGAGATAGACCGCATTAACCTTGTATAATAAAATAAACTCGGTAAACATTTGTTTTATTAAATATAATATAGTAATTTTGCGTTTATAGAACACATATAGCAATGAAACAGCAAAGAAAAGTTATTCATGTAGAATTGAAAGAGCCATACAAGGGTAAACGTCACTACTACTTTGGAAGCATTACGGCTATATATGAGCTATTGCCAACCGAAGTAGTAGGGGTGTCTAAAGAATCTCTTTGGAATGTTTTAAGGAATGGTGAACACATGGGAAGAAAGGCGATTGTTAGGTATGGCACACTTCATACTAAGCAATCAAACAGAGGCAAAAGAAAGGAGGCTAACAATGGATGAATGTATTACGAAAGAAATGACAAAATCCCTTTTGAAAGCATTTGAGGGCATGAATGAATCTTTAGAAGATTTTCAAAAGGCTTGTGCATCTACAATAGAATCTACAGAAAAGCATATTGTATCGGCTCTTTTTTTAAGAGAATCTGCAATGCTCATTAAACTGGCAGAATCTTCATTTGTTACACGATGGTACTACAAACATAAGTACCGTGAAGCTAAATATCATAGAATTAAAGCAGAGCGTTTTTTCAATCAAAATTTCAAGTAATATGTTAGGAGCAATTATAGGCGATATTGTAGGCTCACGCTTTGAGTTCAACAATACAGATAACTACAACTTTGAACTATTCACAAAGGATAGCACGTTTACAGACGATACAATTTGTACTATAGCGGTAGCGGATGCAATCAATACGGGCGTAAGCTACAAAGAAAAGTTTCTCCAATGGTGTAGGGCATACCCCAATCCGAAAGGGGCATACGGTGGCAGCTTTGCCCGCTGGATAGCCTCAGACAACCCACAACCATATAACAGCTTCGGCAATGGCTCTGCAATGCGTGTTTCCCCGGTTGCATGGGCTTATGACAACTTAGATAAGGTTTTGATGGAGGCAGAGAAAACGGCTATAGTAACCCATAATCACCCGGAGGGAGTTAAAGGAGCTGTAGCAGTCGCACACGCCATTTATTATTTGAGGACAACCCACAATCAGAAAGTATATGAGAATATAATGCAATCGTACTATCCTCAATTCATGGTAAACGATTATTATGCTGGAATATTTGATGAAACGTGTCAAGGCACTGTGCCGCTTTGTTTGAAAATTATTCGTGTAAGCACCTCTTTTGAGGATGCAATCAGACGGGCAATTTCATGGGGTGGTGATAGCGACACGATAGGGGCAATAGTAGGCTCAATGGCAGAAGCACTTTGGGGCATACCAGATAGTTTCATTTGGAATGCTCTAAGAATACTTCCTGATGATATGCGTAATGTTATTGGATGCTTCTATAACACTAAAATCGAAGTAATTTAAACAAGTTGTTATGACAAAAACAAAAAACAACTCATTAACTCACCTTTGCATCTATTACAAAGGAGAGAAAGAATGCCCTTTCAGAGAAGCCGACAAACAAATGTTTTGGCTTGGTGAAAAATGGTGGACTGAGCAAACCGAACTTGCAAGCGATGCCGGGTGTGAACGTATTGCCCCCATCCTAAAAGAGTACACAAATGCCGGGCTATCCAACTTTGAAATGTACGATGGTGTGCCTATCACACTGAAAGCGGTACTTTTCAATAGATACTGCAAGTATGCCGAAAGGACGGATATAGAGGGCTTCAAAGACCTGTATCAATCCACCTATATCAAAGGCTAAACAAAAAGCAAAGGCGCATCAGTAACGGTGCGCCTTTATTGTGTCAATACTTGCAATAGAATCCCATCGAAGTAGTAACCATTTCCTTTATCTCTTTTGGGCTTTGTTCCAAAACTTCCATATCTATATACCATTTACCATTTGTATATTCAGCTTTGGTTATTCTGAATTTAGTGCCACGCTGTAGGATGATTTCATTTTCCCCCGTTGTTGTAGGCTTAGAAGTTCCGTTCCACTTCTTACCCGGACAATAGTCCCCATTGTCATGGCTTGAACCAAATGCAGAAAAAGGCTCTGCGTAGGTCATTTGTGTACCTTTCGGACAATAGATATTCAGACAAACGGGCTTACTTCCAAAGTTCGTATTCCGGCAATTACCACACGACATAAAGGAATCATCCGTACCAACCTTGCCAACAAGCTTAGACGGGTCAGATATATAAGCATCCAAATCAGACAGCCCAAACCGATAGTTTACAAAAGCACTGATTTCGTCACGCTTTACCCAAACATCATCTTTAAGTGTGCTTCGGGCTATATATTGGGTCATATCGGCAATATGCTTTTCAGCTTCGGACAATCTACTACCATAGTAGTGATAATATCCCTTAATAGCACGCAAAGGCTCTGTTATATAACTACTACCAGCCGTATATTGATACATAGCCGCCTTTTCATTGGTGCTTGCAAGTTTCCACATATCCACGGCATTATCAAAGAAATAATCGTTTGCATCTGAACTATGAATAAACCATTTCGCCTCATCCTTTCTTTCCTGCGTAAAATCGGAATCCTTAAACTTAACCTCCTTTACTTTTGATTTACGCTTGGCAGCGGCTTTTTCAATGCTTTCTTTCCTTACATTGAGTTCCGTAATGGTTTGTTGTGCCATTGCTTTATCATTGCCGTTGATTGCATTTTCAAGCTGTGCAATGAGCGATTGGTAAGGCTTGGACTTGGTAGAGAACTTAGATAGGTCGGCATAGTTATCCTTGATGGCTTTCCAATCTATCTTATCTTGAACAATGCCAATCTGTTTAACATAGGCTTGTTGTGACACCTGCCACGTTGGGTACTTCTGTTGTACATTGTGATAGTTACCACCTAAGAAGTCGTATGCTTCAAAATTCAGTTTCTTTAATTGTTGTTCCAAAGAAAGGCTATCCCATTGTGCCAGCTTATCAGCAACCGCCTTGTTTACGGCTTTTGCATCGGCTAAAGAGAACTTTTTAGCCACCTCCATAGGGCTATCTATGTAACCCAGTGAATAAATATCCTTGCCTATAACTTTCAGTTTACGGGCTTCCAACATGATAGCGGACAAATCAGGGTGTTTTAGAGCCTCAGCTAAAGCCGTAGTATCAACGTCAGAAATACCACCCATAACACGGAGCATATTATTACCATAGTGATAGGTCGCTTTTCTCACATTCCACCGTTGCCGGATGGCATTTGCTTCCGCTTCCGTCCGGGCTTCGTGCCGGGCTTTCGCTATCTCTTTTGCAGTCGGTGGATAGATAACCTTTTCATTGTCCCGTAGGAAGTAGGGCAAAGTCCCTTTCTCCGTTGCATCCTTGATGCGTTGCTCATTGTCTTGCATCCACCCGGTAAATTGAGATGGCAGCTCTTTTACCTTTTCCTCACATTCCACCGTTGCCGGATTATCCCCGTCCAAAATCTTATCCAGCATTTCGTCCAATTCTTCTTGTTTTGCCAGTACGGGTACTTGATAGCAACGGCAATTCGGGTGCCACCCTTTCCAACAGAATGTTTTAGGGTACACACCTTTCAAATCATCGCAAATGTCAGATACGGGATGATTGTTGGATAACTTGATTTCAATGCCTACCACAAAGTCGAGTTGCGCCCAACGCTCAAAATCGGCTGTACGATACGCAATGTTGGTTTCAGTCCGTGCAAGCCTTTGGGCGTTACGTGCGGATGAACGGTACACGCCCCGCCCCGGATGAAAATGTTTCGGGCTATCATCCACCCATTTGTAGGAGTTGGCTTCTTTGTCCCAAACCCTGCGTTTCCACTTTCTACCATAGATAGGTTGCCCGTTCTCATCTTCCCCTACCTTGATACGGAAACGCCTGTAAAACTTATCGGGGTCTTGTAGATACTTCTTTATCTGAGCCGCCAAACGATTAGCCGGAACACCCTCACCAATCGCCAAATCCAAAGTATTTTCCAGCTCATCACGGAACATACCCGTATATCGCCAAACCTTTTGAGAGAGATTCAAACCACCGTCACCACTCTTACGGGCAAAGAAAGCATCCATAGCCTCTTTGTTGCGCTTGAAGAAACGGGCAAAGTGATTATCTTTTATTGATTGTTCACCGAACACACTTTTAACCAAAGCATCGTTATTCTCGTTAGATGCAAGCCATTCCTTTTCTACACCGCCCCGGATAATTTGGTAAACACGGCTGTACATATCCCTAAGAATGGGCGTAACTTCCTCACTATACCCATAGTCGGCAAAAGAGAAAGGCTTCCCATCCTCCAACTCCGTACCCTTTACCAAGTTAATTATTCGCTCAAATACTTGTTGGTAGATGATACGGACATTGGCAGCGTAACCCTCCGTTCTCTTGAAAAGCTCCGCTTGCATCTTCTTATAGTCTATGTACTTCTTCTTTGCCATGCCACTACTTTAGTTTAAAGTTGGCGCAATAGTCCTTATCTAAAAACTTGCTGTATTTATGGAAAGGGCATTTGCATAAGAACGGCTCACCTTTCCAGTTCAATTCGTGGAAGTCGAAAGCGTGTTTGCAGTCCCTACAATGGTAGTTCTGCGTTGATGTCTGTTTCTTCTTTGCCATAGTCGCTATCATCTAAGAAACTGTATAACAAATCTTTTTTAGTATTGAAGCAATTACATTCATTATGCTTACAAATTGGGTCTTTATCACCAAAACTTCTATATTCACTTCTTTGCACCTCTACATATATAATTTTGGTATAATACTCCCCCGAAAGGGAACAAGTACCTACAGGTACATCACCTATTACCTCCACTTCAATATTGCTAATTTGGATTTTCTCCGGCTTATTATTGCGCATAATCCAAACCTTATCGCCAACATTGTATTTTGTCTTTATTTCCATTATTCAGCCCCTCCGAAAACGTCCATTTTGTTTAACTCCATTTGTTGCTCCATCCGTTCCGCTTCTTCTTGTTTTAGCCGCTCTATTTCTTGTTTCGCATCTTTTACAAGGTAGGACAATTCTACATAGGTTTCACGGCTCAATGCCCCATCATTGTATTGCTTAGATAGGTCGGCAAGCAATTCGCTCACATCTTCCCCGAAAGGCTCTTGGAACTCATGCCTTAACAGCAAGGCATCATATTCAGCCTTATGCCGATAGTCAAGCACATTACCTAAAATAGCTATCATAAGATTAGCGTGGCGTTTCATATAATCATCGTGCTTTTCCTTGTGGCGTTCTGCCTTGATAACGGCAAGCAACATCACTTTGCGTATAGCCTTTGCCGAAAGGTTGCCTAATGATTTCATATTGTCAAAATCAATGTTGGGCGTGAAAGACTTTGAAAGAATGTGTTTATCCAATCTTTCAAACTCATTCTTTTTGCTTTCGCTCGCCTCATTCCATGTAAGGTAGCGTACATCACCGCCATTTTTGAGAATAAACAGTTTGGCTTCTTCTTCCGACTTTGGCAAGCTATTGAGGATTTCAGAAGTAGCCACCATTGCCGGGTTAGAAAAGCGGTCATTAGTATCTGCATCGGTGCTTTCCATTATTTCAGAGCGTTCAATCATGGGTTGCACCTCCTTATGTTCGGGCGTTTGCTCAAATATCAGCACGGGAATTTTCCCTATTGGATTATCCTTTATCTCAACCTCCCAACCCATTTTGCCACGTTTGGCACGATATACAGTCTCTTTAGTGTATATATCCACATGGTAAACGGTATTGTTGCCTGCCTCTGTCAGATAGTAACCCCACGCAAAAGCGGTAATCCGTTTGTATTGGTCACGAATGGTATAAATATCATCGTTGTTTTCCCGGCTCAACACATTCAGCAAAAGGGATGGTTTATTATCACTATCCCGGTACACATGGTAAAGAATGGCAGAAATGCCCTCCGCACCAGCCAAACGTTTAGCCTCTCTAACTTTGGCATTGAAATGTATTTCATTCAGCCAATCTTTGTAGTTCTGAAAAGCATAATCCGTACCCGTTGAAAGCTGTTGCCATTTTACGGGTCTGCCATAGAGAAACACCAAAGAAATTTCATTGATGAATTGAGGGTAAGGAATGGGGATTTTCCACCGTTTACTCCAACGTAGAAAGTTGCCTTTTTTATCGTAAACGGCTCTATCCTTACGCTCCATCACTTTGTGAGTGTCAATCTTATACTCACGTAAATTATTGGCGGCTTCTTCCGCATGGGCTTTCATCATGGAAAGAGCACGGGTCACATCCTTAGCCGTCAAAAGGTCGGCAAAGTTTTGTTGGTAGCCAATAGCCGCCTTTACCTCGTTAGAAATAATGTTTAATAATCCCATTTTGCTTTATTGTTTTTAAGCGGTTATACCTAATCTGCGTTCTATATCATCGGGTATATCATACTCGTTATAGTCAAACCATGCTCGCATCAGAAACATATCCCTCCAGTCCGGGGAACAACCAATATCCATCTTGATTTCTTCTTTGGGTTTCAATTTTAGTTTCCCGTCCGAATCAGCTTTCCATGTTTGCAGTTGTTCCAGTTCCCTTATGATTTCTTCCTTATCGGCAGTGCTTATCAAATCCTCATCTATCCCCACTTCCGTAGCGTTTATGTGGTCTGCCAGCTTGTAGCCGCATTGGGTCTGTAGGTTTTGGTAGTTTTCACCATTGAAAGGGGTAGAGTTGTTCACGAATCCCTGAATGTCGCAATTATCCACCACTCCACCGCCTACACCGTCCTCATCAACGATACATTTATGGTTGGGTATTCTATACTTCTTTTGCTTGTTGATTATCCACGTCTGAATGTCGGTAGTCTTAGACACGGGAAAACATTGTAGCTCTATGATATGCCAACCGTCCCAAACGGCAAGACGGGCATAGTCAGCTCCGAAGCGTGCAATATCGCCTGTAATATAGTTTGTACCTGTCTTGATTGAAATCTTATTCCCGAATATCTCACAGATTGCATCATGTGAACAAAGGGCGTTGGGGTTATCGTCATATTCCCAATTACCTTTCAAAAGACGTTCACGCTTTACTTTATCCTTTGTGGTTTTCAAGCCCTCTATATAATCGGGGTCTATGAATGGATTTTCTTGTACAAGGCAAGCAAGGTAGTACATATATTCGGGCAATTCCCCTTTCTTATCCGGCTTGTAGAATGTATCATACATCCAATTCTTTTTAGGGTTGCACGTAATGAATAACTTTCGCCTCAACCCCAGTTCATTGTTAAGGTGTCGCCCGATACGTGTTTTCAATGTATCATAAGCTCCAAAATTCACCTCGCCACCCTCTTCAATCCAGCCGCCTGTATATTCGATTGAGCCGTAACGCTCATACAGAGGGTCTCCCGGCTTATATTGCAAGTCCAGTAAGTCAATACGTGAACCGTTGAAAAATTCGATATAATTGTATTGCCCGTTATACTTGTACAAGGTATCATCAACCCCGTACTGATTGCAAACCTTGTAAAATGTGATAAGTGTAGATTGTGTGATACGCTTTAACTCGGCACGTCCGATAAACCACTTTGAACCGGGATAACAGAGGCACATAAACAGAAGCCACACCGCACCCGTCCATGATTTTGCACCCCCGGCAGCACCTCCGTACAAAAGTTCAACGTGTTCATTGTCGGTAAGTATCTTCAAAGCGTGTTCTTGCTTCTCATGCTTCAAACCATCCTTTACGGTGATGAAGTCGAAACAACCACGCTTGAAAAGCTCAATCTTCACTGCAAGTGCCATCGGCACGTCTGTAACCTTACTTCGTGCCATTGCCTGCCTTTATTTTTTCCAGCAAGGAATTGTATTGTAGCAACTCATCCGTAGTAAGAGCCGACAAATCCATGCTGTTGTTGGTTACTTGTGCGTTTACTTCGCTCTCTATCTGTTGGGTGGGTTTACCGAAAACCCTATCAAACAGACTATCTACCGTATAAGTCCTACCATAGCGAATATCTGCGTTAATGGCAGACACCACATTTAGCACCCACACGGGCGTTTTCTTGTTGGGCGTTCCGTCTTTGTTCTTAACCAACCCCTCCAAAGTTTCGGGCGTACTTTCCATCAAGAAACGGATAACCTTATAGTAGTCCTCTTTGCTCATTTCCGGAGCTACCTTTTTGCCCGTAATATCTTTGATGTATTTATACACGGACGGCTTCCTACCCGAATTTTTGGGTTGGTTATCAGATGAAAATCTATTCCCTATTTTATTTCCTTTCTCAAAAAGTGCCATCCGTTGATTTATCGTTGGTTTATGTGTTCTATAAACACACTTACGAAGTAAAGAAAATCGGATAGCGTGATACCGTCCGATTCCCTTTACCCGGTTAATTATTCTATGATACTCTCTTGTGCCTTGTACTTATCCCAAAACCAAAGGATGGTATCACCGCCCTTTTCGTCTATCATTTCATCGTAGGCATCCAATTCCTCCAAAAGGGCGTTTGCCTTGTCAATTACCGAAGTGAGATGCTTTTGCTGATAATCATCAGCATTCCAAACCTCGATTTCACCATTTAATTGCTGCTTGATTACCTTAATCTCATCAGCGGTTAATTCTATCTTCTCCATGTTGCATTGAATTAATTTAAGCAAAAATACCTCTATAGTTTGTATTTCTTGCAGATTTCCTTTACTTTCTTGGTATATTTATCACTTTTACCATGTATCGCTTTAGTAACGGTTTCAGCCCAGAACTCCGACACATTGGTTTCCGCATACTTTCCATACCCGGATTTCTTATTGTCTTTCTTCCAAGACTTAAATAATTTATTCACTTCCTTTCCAGCCGCTTTTTGGTTTGCCCCTGTCATATTTGCATTCCATGTAGCGTGCGCCAACTCATGCGTTACGGTATGGGCTACCGCTTTGTTGGTTTTCGTACTCCACCCACTCGCATAGCCTCTCTTGTGTGAGGCTTCCACAGCTTTTTTCGTTTGCATGAAATGCTTTTTGTTAAGGTAAACACCCTCTGACTTCCCATTAGCCGTAACGTGTACGCCATAAGTGCCAGCCGATAGTTCTGCCAACTTTACATTCTTTTGCCTTACACCAAGTACGGAATGATAGCGTGAAATAGCTTCTTTGGTTGCCTTATACAGAGCCGGGTCTTTCATGTTTACCAAAGGCTCAGGCTTACCAACAGAGCCTTTATATGTTGCATCACCCGGTTGCAGTCCTCCACGTGTTCCACTTGAATTTCGTCCCATAATACTTTACTTCTTTTTTGCGTTAATAAAATCTGTGACGTACAACAGCCCATGTTCACGGCAGAACTTCTGAATTTCCGTACCCCCACCATAAACGATAAGGTTTGGTTTTTCAAGCCCGCTTATTTCTTGGGCTACTTGCAAATCAGATTTAAGGCTTTCCATCCAACCGTCCAGCCCACGGGTAAAGAAAGCATTATATCCTTTGGGAATACCCATTTTGTTGTACTCAATAAACTTGTGAGAAACATTCAAGTCTGCATAAACCTTGATTCCGCATTCTTGGAAGTAACGAGAAAGCCAACGTTTCTTGTAGATAAGCTGAATGCCCCACGCTACAGGCGTTTGGTCGTGGCAACTACAATTCGGCTCTACCACCGCCTTGCATCCGCTTGTGAGTAAATTTATCGGGTCTTTGAAAAGAGCCTCAAAGCGATAATCGTCCACATAGAAATGATATGTCGCCACATCTTTACGCAAACGGCTGTTAGCACCCCACGGAGATAAAGGCAATTCTACCTTTCCAGCTTGCATATCCAATAAGAGATTGGGAATTTCAAAGACGTTATCGCTTTCATAAAGAACGTCCTTAAACATGGAACGGTAGAAAGATTCCTTTTCGGCTTCTTCCTCGCTTTGTTCCTCATCGTCCATTTCTTCCTCTGCGCTTTGGTCGGCTTCCGTTTCCTCTGCCTCTTTAACCGCTTTCTTCTTACCCTTTCCGGGCTTCTCATCATCAGATGGAAAATCAAGCCCAATAAAGCCGAAATCTACATCTTTCCAAAACTCATCCATTTGTAAGGCATTGTAAGCCCAATCGCCATTGTTGATATTATCCCTCAGAATAATATCCTTTTCCTCATCCGGGGTCAGTTCCGAATAAAGAATAACGGGCACATCGGCAAGTTTCAGCTTTCTTGCAGCCTTCAAGCGTTGGTTTCCTGCCAATACCACCAGTTTACCGTCACGCTCCATAACCGCCAAAGGTCGGTGTTTCCAAAAGCCGTTTATCTTTATGGAATCCACCAGCCTTTCAAAGTCATTCTTCGTAATGGTACGGGGATTTTCAGGCAACAAAACCAGCTCCGAAACTTTCTTGTATGTAATCTCACTACATTTCATTCTCAACCTCCGTTTCGTCTTTGATTTCGTCATTCTCCGAAGAATGGGAATCCGGCATTAATTGTTCCTCATCATCTTCTACACAGAAGCCCTTTCTAAAAAGTTCACAGAGCTTCACAAAACGGTAACGCCTGCGGTACTTTACATATACCAGCTTTGCACCTACGGAATCTTTGCCAATAGCATAGAAAGAACCCCGGTAATCAACGGGCAATGCCACCGCACCATAGATACTAACCGAATCATCGGACACGCTCGTAATGGTTGCGTGCCTATCGTATTTGCCATTGATATAAACGTGTATCTTTTCCCCTTGCTTCAAATGCTCTTTTGGGGCAAACCTCCAAAAGTTCCTACCTATATACTCAGACATGAGCAACAAGGCTAAAAAAAACAGCGTTAATCCGATAAGAATATACATACCCATAGCTTATTTGTTTACTTGGTGAATCATATTGCAAATATACTAAATATGCGTTTATCAAACACATATTTAACCGTAAAAAGAATACTAAAAGCCATAAACCAACATTGCACCATCACGTCCATGCTCATTTGTCTGTTTTTGCCATCCAGTCAAAGCCTTAAACCGTTCTTGTGTCAGCTTGGTTACATTGCGTTTCGGGGCAACCATTTCATACTCCACGCCCAACTCTTTTAGATAATCATCCCATATAGAGGCATCCCGTTTCACAGAGCCTACACCTTGCAACTTCTTACGTTCCATTTCACGGCTCATACGCTCCGTTCCGAACCACGTTCTTTGCCGGGGGTCTTCCACCCTTACAATCACTTTGTCACCTATACCAGCCTTATACTCATCATACAAGGAACGTACACGCTCCATCGCTTTATGTATAGGCAAAGAGCATACTTGAAGTAGGGAACGCTGCTTGCTATCCCAAACAGCGAACCCGGTATTTACACCCGTATCAATCCCTACATAAATCATTATTCAGCCTCCATTTCTCCGTTGGGAATCTGATACAGAATAACGCCCTTAATCTCGTTTGCTTCGGCTCTATCTCCGAAAATCTGAGCCATCATAAGGTTATTAGGCAGATATTTGTACCTCACCTCTTTAATGAGCGGCAAACCTATCGGGGCTTCACTTATCACGTGCAACGTCCATAGCCCATCCTCTTTAGATATGGTTACAAAGGCATTCTTATAGAGGAAAGAACCAACTTTATACACTCCGTAATCATCCACATCGGTAAAATCCGCTTTTGCAGTTTCTTCCAGCTTCTTTATGAAGTCGGGGCGCATACGCTTCTTTTTCTTCTTGAAGTATTCAGGGTAAACCACCATACCTTTGTTCTCTTCGTTGGCTTTCGCCAATTTTGCTTGCAATTCTTCTTTGCTCATAGGTCAAATAAATTTTTATAATACTCAAAATTCTTATTTTCTATATTTATATCTTCCGGGTAATGAGTGGCGCATCCGTACCATTCATTGTAGCATTTAGGACAAAACCAGCAATTTAGCACGGCTACATAATAGCCAGTATTAGAAGTACCGTTACATCTATCGCAAATACCAATACCGCCAATTTTAGCCAACTCGTTTCGGCTCAACTCAATCACCTTAAACCTTTTGGGGTTATCTACTATTTTAGCCATATCAGTATATTGTTTCTTGGTAACTTGAAGTAGGAACTTTCCCGGATAGGATAGCGTTTCCACACGTGATAAGCCCGTTATCTTCATCATAAGAGGGGACAAACACAATAACATCGAATCCGTTGCCTTTCAAATCTTCCTCCACGGCTTTATATGGGGTAAACAGCTCATAGCCTCCACTTGTGTGCAAATCGTTCTCATCACAGCTATTTGTTCGGTGCAATGGGGTAATCTTACACATAAATTTATCGGGGTTGAAAAGCTCTCTCAAACACTTGCCGTCTATATGTGTATCATCTGCCAAAGCAAAGTTTAAGGCATATTTCCTGCCAACAGGCATAGGCAGCGATTTTCCAATTTCTGATATTTCACCAAGTGAAAGCGAACTACCCGAAAACAGATAATTTCTTTCTTCATCATTCGTTGTATTGATGGAGAATTGAAGTCCGGCATCACCCTTATAAAACTCGTTCTTTATGTAACACCACTTATGTAAGAACTCAACCAGCTTCTTATTTCTCTTTGGCAGCATTGTACTTATAACCGGGTGTACCAAAGAATCGCCTATAAACGGCTCTATGTCTTTCTTTATACTGATTGCATGAAGCAACACATTTTCGTTCCATGTAGGCTCTCCCATACGTGCATAATGTATGTTTAGGCGGTTCGTGTGCTTCACTTCCGGGTGTTGCTTGATAGCCGTTAGCACTTCTCCTTTCAAATCATTAAAAGTGGCATTTCTCCCAATACCCACTTTTGGAACATCGCAGAACTTGCAGCCCATAGAGCAACCGTACTGTGTGGAAATGGTAATCACCCATTTTTCAGTAAGAGGCATCGGCTCGCCATTGGGTACACCGTTCAAATCACGGGTAATCCCCAAAAAGTCCGCTTTGATATTAGCGTTCTTACCATAATCTCCAACCGTAAGGAACTCCAACATTCCCTTTTCACCTATAGCGGTATATATTTCGCCCGTAGGCACTACTATCTTCTTTTTAATTTCCATATCTTCAAATCATTAAAATGCAAATACTACTTTTTCGCCATTCATAGCCATTTTTCGCAGGGTGGGGTATCGCTCATAAACTTTGTTAGTCATATCCTCAATATCGAATTTGAAAGCCGGGCAATACCTGTATCTGAAAGCCGCATAAAAGCGGTCATTCAGCATTATGTCAATCATCAGCGTTTTCATGCCATCTATTTACCACAACAAGGTAATTTAGTGTTAAACACCTCTTTCAGCCATTGTTTGTACGGGAGAATTGGTTTACCGTAGAAAGTCATATTGGCTTTGTAATTCTCATACAAATTCTTGCGGAAATCCGCAGGAATTTGCTTTTTCTGTTTTCTCATTTTCATTTTATGCCCCCTTTCTTGTATTCTCTCATCGCTTGGCTAAGGCTTTCCGTCTTATCCAGTAGCCTTGCCAGCTTATCCACGTCCACGATAACCTCACCATCCAAATAAGCCCAAACCTTTCTCAGAGCTTCCGCAATGGCTTTTGCTTCTTTAGAATCTTTCAGAGAATTAAGAACCTCCTTATTGGTAGCTGTATTCCTACCGTTTTCTTTGGCGTTATCCACAGCCGACTTTGCAGCCTTTACCTGTTCTTTCTCACTGCCATAATTGGCGGCAATCTCCTTAGCTGCCTTAACCGACAATTCCCCTTTCATAATCCTTTCTTGAATGTACGGGGGCAAATCCAACAAGGAAAGGCATTTGCTTATGAAAGCCGGGCTTTTCTTGAACTTATCCGCTATCTCAACTTGGCTATATCCAAATTCTTCTTTGAAACGTCTGAACATGATAGCGCACTCGTATTCGGTAAATTTCTTACCCTCGTTACGCATCATCTGTTGAATATACAATTCTTCAGTAGAAGCGTCCTTTCGGGCTTTCATGGCACGAACATAAGGAATATCCGCACCCTCGGATATAGCCAACATGGTAGCCCTGTATCTACGTTCACCATCCACTAATTTGTATTTCTCGTTGCCCTCATCATCCTTAAAAGCTATAACCGTCAGAGGATTTAAGACACCCTTTGCCTTTATTTGCTCTTTCAGTTCGTCAAGGTCAAAATCACGTCTTACATTGAAGCCGTCCACAACCACGATATTACGGGGGTCAATCAAAAAGAGGTCTGTATTTTTTGTTTTATTCGTTCCCATAATTACTTCTTTCCCTGTTAATTTTCTGTTTTTCAATATATTTCTTATATATTTTACATACCGCAGGACGTGTTTTTGCGCAATTCCATGCACTACTTGAACTATAATGTTGGCAGTGGCTTCGGGTACACCATTGCCCGGGACAAAGTTGTTTGCAAATCAAATCTACGGCATCATAAACACGACTATATGAACGTTCGTTTTCATGCTCCACTATACTACTATTAGCAAGGATAGTACGCACTAAAACCTCATCGTTTTTGTCTTTATCACACAATCCCACTTGTTTTTTCGTCCGCTTTTTACAATCCAGATAAGTGAGATATTCCAAATATTGAGGCTTTCCTAAATCTGTTTTCATAGGCTTAATATCTGAACGAAGAAAAATGTACGATAACACCCTCAAACACATTGCTTTTGGAGTTCCCAAAGAACCACTCTACAAAATTTTCAACGCTCAAACCGTCATTCTTTGCCACAACTTCAACGGGGACTTTCTTATTGTCAATCCATACTTGGGGTACGGCATCATCGCTTCCATAGGTCATAGTAATATGCTGTAAACCTATCTTCTCATACTGGGCAAATTCCCGTTGCTCTGAGTTGTACGGTCTGCCCGTCCATTCACGCACTGAAAGATATTTTTTACCGGATGCAATATCTTTATATCTCTTATCCCACACGCCATTTTTATTGTAGCGTATAGTATGTATCTTTTTATGCTCTTTTAGTTTGCCCTCAAACTCTGTAGGCTTTCCAGCCAAAGAATGTGTAACCGGGAATACACGGCATAAGGTCACAACCACTTTTTTCTTTTCTGATTTTTGGTGTTGCATAGCTTTATTATTTACTTGGTGTATTACTCGCTGAATAATAAGCAAGCGTTATCACATCCCACATTTCGCTCACAATGGCAAACGAAAATGTCTTATCCGGGTGGGTACTACTTGGCATATCCAGCATTTCTTTTTGTATCGCCTCGTTCCAATAATGGCAATCGGGCGTGTAGTTAGATTGAAAGCTATTAATGCTTGCAATAAGTTCGTTGTAATACGCTTCACCGAAAGCATTAATGAGCTTTGTTTTGTTTCTGAGCGCAAATCTCATTTTCGATAGCTTTTTTGGCTGTAGTGCAGCCGTTCAAACATTTCTTCCATTCTATCAGCAATACGCTCTCCGTACCTGTCGCCAAATTCCTCATCTGCCAAATTGGAAGTGGCTATAGTGAATAGCTGCCTGTCATATCGGGCATAGATTAATTCAGTAACCGGGGAAAACTCGTTGCCCCAACTTTTCACGCTTGCTGGTTCAGTGCCCACATCATCAATAAACAAAAGTTCTTGATTCTTTAGCTTGTTGAAATAAGTCGGGTCATCGGCTATTGACTTGGCAAGGTTCAGAGCTGATATGCGGTACACTCCCTTTCTTTCGGAAGATAAATCACTATTGTACAAGATACCTATAATATTGCATATCGCCTTTGCAAGCGTGGTTTTACCACTTCCTACCGTACCATACAGAAGCAAGCCGAACTTTCCGTTTCCGCAAAGGAACTTAGCCGCTTTGCCTATCTTTTCCAACGTGGCTTCATCCGAAACATACTTCATGTTTCTGCGCTCAACTTCTGACTGATAACACATCCTTAGCATTTCCGCTATGTCTTGTTCGGGAAACTTCTCAATCTTAAAGCGTGTCCCTAAAAGTCCTCTTTGCGCTTGGTTTGCCAATATCTGTTGCAGCCGTTGTACCAGTTTGTTGTCCATATCTATTCATATTTTCGTAATACTTATCTTTTACCCAGCCCCTAATAGTCAGGTAATCGGATTTATACTTCTTACCCTTAGAACCTTTGTAATTGTTGAGAATATCAATCATCGCTTTAGCGGCTTCTTCGCCATATTCGGTACATAATTTTGTGTATTCATCACGTGTCAAAGTAACGTAATCAGCATAATTGTACTTCTTGGCTTTTGCAATCTTCCGCTGTTGTTCATCAGTCAGTGGCGGTGGATTCTCCGGCAAATCATCGGGAAATAGGTCTGCTTGCGCCCCTTGTTGTGTTTCAGCCGTTGGGGAAGGTGTATGTGGCATTTCTATCGGTGGCGTTTCCACAAGCGCATCAACTTTGGCTAATATCCGTTTACCCATAGTTACTCCACCTTTTTTCCCAGCCTCAGACCGTTTTACCCGTATTGATTCCATCTTAACCATATCAGCGTTGTACAAAGCCCCATCATTCCTTACAGACAATAATTCAGCGTTAATCAATGATTCTATCAGCTCCTTTGTTCCACTTCCGTAGAGAGCTTCTAATTCATCAACCGTGTACGCACCGCCAATAGGTTTCAGCATAACCCCACGCTCTATACTCACCCACATACAGCAAAGCATATCCAACCACAAGCCCTTACAAGCAAATGACAACCTCATAGCCGCATTGTTGGATAACCAAGCGGTGGCATCGAAAGGCATAGGCGGTATGATTTTTTTATTAGCCATATTATGAGCTGTTATAAGTGGGGGATTTCTCCCCCACGATATAGTATTTAGATTTCAAGAATAGCAATGTCCGGGGCAATGGTACGAATGCCGTCTAACACCTCGTCAATACACTTATCTCTGTAGTCCTCTGCCAGTTCGTTAGCACCGGGCGAAACAAGTTGCAACAACACATCACCATTAGAAAGATAGTGGTCGAACTCAACTTCAATAGGTGTTTTTGCAGTTCCCTTGAAAATGGCGATGTTTATCGTGAAACTCTTGGGCAAATTACTTTCTACTTGTGAACGGTACACCTCAGCCATAGAGCCGGACGGGTCACGCTGTTTCTGAATTTCAGTCTTGGCGTTAGCCGTGAAGTTCTTTAATACCGAAACGAGCTTCATACAATCCTCTTTTTGCATGAATACGCCACGATTCAAACGCAGGAACTGCCCCAGTTTAGCTGGAATCCAGCCACATTCTCCGTCATTGATACCGAACTTTGAAAAGACTTCCGATAATTCCACCGTACCTACAAAGGTGTTTTTGGTGTAATAATCATCCTCATTCACGGTAAGCGTGATACTCATTTTCTCACGGTTTACCTTAATATTCGCACGTTTTTGGTCGATGGTGTCAATACGCTTTTCCAACCAATCTAACGGAGTTCTGATAACACCTGATACAGAAATACTTTCCGGTTGCTTAATGGGCAATTCGTCCAATGCTTTAGGAGCATTACCAATTCTGTACACTACTTCGATAGGTTTTTCACCCTTGTACTCACCGATGTTCACGGTTAATCCTTTTTCTTGATTTTCCATTTTGAAATGTTTTAATTATTAATACTTAATCGTCTGTACCCGTTTTATCCGCACGGATAGCACGGAACACGTTACGCTGCCTTTCGTCTTGTGTCATGGGGCGTTGTTCCAGCAAATAACCCTCCGGGCTGTAGAAGCCAACCATTTTTTCTTCCTCATCTACAAACTTGAAACAGTCGCCCTTAATCCAATCGCCCCCGGCTTTCAGTTCGTCACGGAGTTTAACTATGCGTTCCTCCAAAGGCTTGATTTTGCCTTTGTAATCGGCTCTGATTTCCGCTAATGATTGTTCCAAATCTGCTTTTTGAATCGCCACGTTAGCGAGGTCTGCCCTCCTTTCGTTGATTTCTTCTTGGTCGAATTTGCGTGTATAGCTACGCTCTACAATTTGGTCGCAGCTATCACGTAGAATCTGTGCCCTTTGTTCCACCGGGGTATCGGCTAACATGATGTCTTTCATTTCACCTTGTTTTTAGTTAATAATATGTTTAATAAACACACTTTTATTTCAAACGATTTCCAACGGTAAAGTTGAATTTCAAATATTCAGCCCAAAGTTCAATGAATTGCTGCCCGAAATACTTAGCCTTTTCTTCCGTTTCTTGGCACAAGCGGAACCCAAGGTGCGCAGTCGCACCCGAGGAACGATGATTCGCACCCAGACAACCGAAACCCGCAACCGCACCATTAAGCGCAATAGCAGACATAAGGGCACCTCTTTGTTCGGGATACATATCATTAATTTCTTTCTTAGTATACAAAGCAAACCACGGATACCAATACACTTTGCTTCCCTCTCCATCCGGCTTTGGTTGGAAATTTCTACCCCACAAAGCCCGACTAATAGTTTCTAATTTCATAAGAGCAACAATATGGGATGGCATATTTACCCTATCACCTCCATTGGTTAAAACTATGGTAGTATCTCCATTCACACTATCCACTCTTATTGCATCTTGTTTTAACGCCACACAAGCATCCTCATACGTGCGGATAGTCTTGTAATCGTCCAACGTGGGCTTTGCAGCCTCAAACACTTTCTTTCCAAACAGGCTTTCCATAAAATCCTTAATTCCATCACAAGCATTTGCATAAGCTGTTTGCAACTTGCTTTCTTCAATTTCTACTTTCATCTTTCAATGTTTTTAATTTGTTAATAATCTTTTTTGTTAATCTTATTGCGTTATCCACTCTCGTACTTTGTCCGGGTGGAATATTTGCTATCAAAATGGGCACTAAGCGTATCAGCTCAGATACCACGCTGTTAGGTATTCTTTTCATGGCTTCTCCAATATTTATCCGGGTCGGGAATATCCACATTCAGAAACTCTTTGGCGTACTCCCTCAGTTTTTCGCAATAGGTGGAAAATGTCACCGTATCCATAGTGGCTGTAGAACATGGGAACTCTACAATCTCCCCCGTGTGCTTGTTTACCACTTTGTCAGCCGTCATTTGAGCCTTAAAAAACTCATGCACTTGTTCCACTGAAACGAACTCCCAACCAGCTTCTAAAAGAGCATCTAAAAGGATAGGGTAAATACACCCGAACAACCACCCGTTTTGGTCTAAAGAACGTGGTTTTCTGACTTTCTTAACCTCTATCCTATAGATACCATCCAAAGCGTTACGCATCCATTCGTACAGAGGCTTCAAATCAAATAACCCGTTTCTCTTTTCTACTTGGAGTTTAGCCATATCCTTATGTTCTATCTAAATCAATCGTTAAACCCGGCTTTGCCGCATAAACCACTTTCCCCGTATGCCTTTCCACTTCCGATATGAAATAAGGCTCATCGCTATTATTCTCGGAAAGGTGTAAAAGCACGATTTCCGAAACATGGGATAAGTCGTTTGCTTCCAAAAAACCCTTGCACGTAGTAAGCTCCATGTGTGAGGTAAGCAGACGTTCACGCTGTGAGGGCAACGTGCGCCCGGCTGTAATCGCCTCAATGAGCTTCTTATCAGAGTAATTGCACTCTATCAGCACATGGTTAAGCCCCTTGAACTGATATTCGCACATACAGCTATCGGTAAGAAATACCATCTTTCCCATATCGGGGTGGTCTATCAGATAGCCGACACATGGCACATCATGGCAAGCAGGAAAAGGAAGTACCTTAAAATTACCCATCTTATAGCCTTTGCCCTCTTTAACCACCAAAGAACGGGAATCCCAAACGCCCTTTGCAGTCCATACCTCCCGTAATGCCAACGTGTGAAATCCACTATCCACCATTGCCTTAATATATTTGGCGTGGTCGTTGTGGGCGTGTGTTACCACACACCCTACAACTTTTCTCAGATTGAAATCCAACGCTTTCTTGACTTCTTGGAAACGGATGCCTGCCTCTATAATCAAAGCCTCCTTACCGTTATCCAAAATGTAACAGTTTCCGCTACTACTTGAACCAAGAACAATCAGTTTCATACGCTATCAATATCCGGGGTCAATAGTTTCCATTTGTTGCTCGCTTGACACGCTTTCAAAGCTAACATCTTCCGCATCAATCAACTGTTTGTTTGCGTAATTGTCGGTCAATATTTCACGCTGTGAAGTTTCGTCACCCTCGTAGTCATTGGTGATGGCATTTTGCATTTCTACGGACAAATAGCCATATTTACTCAGTAAATTACGGATAACGGTTTTTTGTGCCATTCCGTGAAAGTTACCCATCCAACCAACCTTGTTGCTATCGGGAGAAACGGGCAAATTAGCCAAATTCAGCAACTTTTCAACCGTTACATCCTTATCGCTTGTGATGGCTTTACTGTATCGCTTTGCATGGTTTGCCATTTGCTCCACTGTCATGTACAAAGTCTTGCTAAAGCCGTTCATAAGTTCAAAGTAACAGAAATAGCCTATCACCTTATCGCTTTTCCTTTCACCGTCAAAGGCTATTTCCCCGGTCAGTTTGTTTACCTTGCGCAACTCACCATCATACACCACATCCGCATTGATGGTACGGTATTGTCCCGTGCGCATGGCAAGCTGAATATAACCCTTATAGCCCATTTGAAAAGTCGGCTCATACACTTTAATCCAGTTGCCCTTTTCATCCTTTTTGGAGTTTTTGAACGGGATAATGAAAGCATAGCCCAAAGCCTTGTTTATTGGCAAATGTAACGTGGCAGCTTTGAGTGCTTCCATTACCACCTGTTTAGGATTACAGAGTTGCAGATTGCTATCTCCGTTGTATAGGTCAATTACAGAGGCTACGAATGTTGCCGAATTTTTACCAAGCGCATTTTTGAATTGTTCTTGTACGCTTTCGGCATTCATCATGCTTTTAAGAATATCTACAGGCTTTCTTTGAGTAGCTACCTGCCCACCATTTGCAGCCTGTTGTATGGTTGTAGTCGCTTGCTGTGTCATAATCGCAATTATTTAATGGTTAGTTCTTTGTCCGTAGTTACCACCAGCCGGATAATCTGACTGAGTGATGGGATTATTTGATTCACGCTTTCCGCATTATCAACGAAAATCGGTGCAGATACCCCCTTTGCCGTGCAAATGGCATTGATTATATCTATTCCGGCATTGATTTGTCCGGCATTGTTCACGTCAAGGAAAGGTGTACCGTTCACGGTGCATACACACGTCAGTTTTTCGCCTCCGTTCAGTTGTTCGTTCACAAAGGAGAATGATACATATCTGAACATTCCGTTAATGCGTTTCAACAGCTCCGCATCCTTATCCTTTTGGAATTGGAGTGCCGTAAACTCCCATTTTTCAAGGTCTGCCAACTTTTGATTGTTGGCAATGCGCTTTTCTTCCAAAGAAGCGATTTCCTTTTCAGCCCTGCCGATTTGTTCACGGTTTGCCAAACGCTTGTATAAGCCTTGCACGGCTTCATTCAAAGTTCTTTTCTCCGATTGCAGTTCCGACACGTCCACAATCTTTGCATCCACTTTGAGCTGATTTTCAAGTTCGACAATCTCGTTCTTGATGTCAATGCAAGTTCGGTCGGATGCTATCATTGCTTCCACGTTTTGCGCCTCGGGGATAGAAGCCTTTGCTTGTTGAATATCGGCATTGATACGCTCTATCTTTTGTTCCAGCTCCTCGATTTCGGCATTGGTACGGTCTTTAAGCCCTTGCATTTCTTCAAGCCGTTGCTTTTTAGCCATGCCAGCCTCTTTATTCGCTTTCAGACGTGCCGCCTTATTAGCGTTAAAGTTGGCTTGCATTTCACGCTGCTTGGCTTCTATATCCTCAATTTCCAAAGGACGTTTGCAAGTGGGGCAAATAAATTCACCCTCATTATAGGTAAGTTCCTCCTTGCTGATAAATGAAAATTCACCACGCAATGCGGACAATTTGGTATTAAGCTTTTCTATCTCAATATCCATATCCGCAACCGATTGCCTTTTTCTGTCTAAAGAGGCTTTTTCAGTACGCAACGAATATTCCAATTCGTTCAGCTTCAAAGATGCCTCATTGCGCCCTTTGTTAGCTTCTGTAGCGATTTCATTCATTCTACTATTGAGTTGTAGGCGTTTTTCACCTATTTGCTTTTGGATAAAAGCCTTACGTTGATATTCCTGCTCATTCAGCTTTGATTTGTCGGCAATTTGTTCCTCTATCTGCTGAATACGGGCATTTTTATCCTCAATCTCACTATCAATGGCTACCCAATCCTCTTCCTCCGGCATAAGTTTACGAGCCGTTTCTATCTGAGAGGGAATAACTGACAATTCATCTTTGCAAGCCTTTTTCTTGGCGGCTACCTCTTTGGCGTATTGGGCGATGCTCCTGCCGGACAACTGAGCCAGCAACTCCAAATATTCGGGCTTGGTCTGCGCTACGTCTTGGTCGGTAAGCGTTCCTACCATATCCAAAAGGATTTCTTTTTGCGCTTCCGGCTTCATTGATGTAAAGTAGAAAGGGTTGGTTATCATTCGGAAAACATCTTCCGGGATGATGGCAGCTACTTCACTATCATACTCCTTTTTGGTAGCCAACTTAACACCGTTCAAATAGAACTCTGTTGCATGATTCTTTAGGCTTTCTTCCGTAGTTCCACGTGGCTTGACCCAGTTTTCCACATAGCAGCGTTGCAGTGTTACCGTCTTGCCATCCACTGATAGTACACCAGTAACGGAGTGTTCAAGGTGCAAAATAGGCTTGCCGTCCGAATCCAACGTTTTAATGTTGAAATTACTATCCGACCGTCCCGTACTGTCTTTTCCAAAAAGAAGCCAAAGGAATGAATCGAACACAGTTGTTTTGCCCGTACCATTTTCTCCAGCAACCAGCGTTTCCGCATCGGAGAAACCGATATTTAGGCTTCTGATTCCCTTAAAATTCACAAGGGATAATGATTTTAATTTGATTGTTCGCATATCACTTATTAATTATAGAGTTGATTTTCTCTGATTTATCCACTGCCATAAGTTCGGCACGTGAATACAATACTTTGGAATGTATAGAGCTACCGCCACGGATAGTAGAAACTCTGCCGTCTTTTTGCCAGCGTTTCACCCGGCACTCTTGAAACAATCTGTATGCTTCACGTTGTGAAATGAGGTCTTTTGCCGGGATAGTCTGTTTTACATAGTTGGCAGCACCCAAAGAAGCCATTTCCATACAGAGATTCTTTAACTCGTATAGTTCCATCTGAATTGCCATAAGTCAGTCCTTTTTGTAGCGGTTCTTAAAATATTCTCTAACACTTACTATCCCATACTCATTGTCGGTATAGAAAACCCATGCCAGCCAAAAACAAGCCATAGCGGTAAAGAAGTGAAATGAGGCATTACAGAACAATGCCCCAGCAAGGGCAATAATGCCAAGAAGTAGCGTAACGCCACATTGGATAAGGTTTGCTAAAGTTTCTCCTTTCATCGGTGTTGCATTTGTTATTTGAAAAGATTGTTAGTCATAGCATACCGCATAAATTCAGCCATTGAATGTACTCCCACCTTTCGGAAACTGTTTTTTCTATGGTTGTTCACGGTATTTAAAGAGATAAACAGCTTTTCGGCTATTTCTGAATCGTTTTTCCCATCATAGAGCATTCGCATAACTTCTATTTGCCTATCGGACAACTTAGAGTTGAATTTAGGAGCGCAAATAACTTTATCATGTTTGCATTCTCCACGTAATGGACAACCTACAAACTCAAAATTAAAGTTCCAATTCTCATCTACATCAATCATGTTGTCATACAGACCGAAGTTGCATTTAATGAATCTACGCACCGCTATGAAATCCCGATACCTCTTGTTGTTTGAATTTTTAGAGTATATATCCATAAGCGCATCGTATGCTTCGGGATAAAACTCCCTCAGTATAGCCAAGAAAGCTTGGATAAAGTCGGTATCAGTTTCTTTCAACTGCCTTTCGGCTTCTCCGATAGGGCGCATAGTAACTTCACCCTCCGGGGTTGTGTAGAACTCTATAGCTTTCATTCTGTAACAGGAAATAAAATATCGGCTGGAACGCCCAGTTTATCACTAATCATCTTTTGTTTGAGGGCATCCGGCTTTTGTACGCCATGAATCCACATTCGTACCGTCTTGGTACTACACATACACAGAGCCGCTATTTCCTCCACAAACTCAGTTTTTGGAGCTTTTACAGCACTCCTTTCAGGCAATCCTTTGTAAATCTGAATAAAAGACTGATAGTCTTTTTGGGTTACTTTTTTCATTTTCTCTAATTTATATGTTCTACAAACACGCTTTTTGGCTATATTTGTAATGTCATTTATTTAATTACGCAACAAATATAGGCTATATATCCGAATATAACAAAACTTTTTGGATATATTTTCTATTAAAAATATTCTATTTACATGCAACGATTTGATTTAAAGAGGTTTAGGCTTGATAGAAAACTTACTCAAAAGGAGTTGGCAGAGATATTAATGTGTAAACAAAACTATATTTCAAATATAGAAAACGGAATAAAACCTATTTCAAAAGAGAAATTGGATATATTGCAGTCTAAATTCGGTGATATTTCAAAGTATTATTCGGATATATCACCAAAGCAAAATACGATATTAAAAGAAGTCACTCCCGAAGATTTCATGTTTGCTGGTGCTGACGCTTTTTCAAGACAAGTCGTAAAGATGATGAATGACAAGCTGATTGCACCTTATGGAATGTTAGTAGAAAAAGATAAGGAAATAGAACGGTTGAATAGATTGATAGGCAGATTGCAAAACGAAATAGAGGAACTTAAAAAGGGAAGTGCCCAAATGGAGAATCCTGCCGGATGTGCCAATGCCGTATAGTGTTTGGTTTAAAGCAAAGAAAGTATTGATATGGAAAAGTATTACAGAATGGTTATAAACCTCTACAAAGAAGTTCTTTTAATTAACCGGGTAAACCCCGATAGGGTATTAGATGCGCAAAGGGAAATATCCAACGCTATTACTACGGCTATAATAACCAATGAGCCTACAGGTGAATTGGAGTTGCTAAAATCCGATATAGAGAACTTGAAGAGCCATATATCGCAATGAATACCGTTATAAGCAAGCAAATAATGGAAAGGTTCTATAGTGCGCTGGATGCCATTATAGCCATGAAGAAAATAAGAGGAGTAAATACATACTGTAGGCTCAACAACATAGATAGAAGAAATTTTATTGCGCAAAGAAAAGACTTGGAGCGTGGATGGTTTCAATTATCTTGGTTGTATCCTATGGTTAAGGAGTATGGAGTAAGTGCCAAATGGCTGCTTACTGGATTTGGAAGAATGTTTGAAGAACAAAAATAGCCCCATGCAAACATTACTAGTCTGCATAGGGCTATTTCTTACAAACATTCTATATCATAAATTAGCGAGCCATTTCTTGCCTGATTTTGTTCTTAGCCAAATCATAAATGCACCCGTCACGACTATTCCAACGGTAAAGATAGCTCCTAACATTTCCATATCATAAATTAGCTAACCATCTTTTACCGCTTTTGGTTTTAAACCAAATTAAGATTCCAATGCCTATTACTGAGCATATAGAGAAAAACATAATCATAAAATCCATATTTCTATCTTTTTAAAATGTTATAACCTATAGAAGCAAATATATATGTCAGTAGCATTCCTGTTGCGAGCAACACCCCTTGTTTTATCTGAGGCTCATCAATTATCAGCGAAACGCCCCCAACTAAAGCCATAGCCGTAAATACAAGTTTAGCCAAGTCGTAGAAGAATTTTCCAAGCGTTTCCCTACTTGTTCTTTCTTTCTCCTTGACCTCTTTCTTAGCTTCTTGTTGTACGCTCCAATTACCCATATAAACTACTATTTTCTACAAAGGTACAAAATCCCCGCTTATTTGGAAACAAAAACCTATATATTTTTGATACGTCATTATAAATATAACACTGCAAGACTATTTTTATAACAAATAATACACTATATTTGCTGCTGAATTAAAATATCACTAAATAGCATTGGCTATTGTTGTAGGGATTAAGAAAACGACCAAATTTCAGAAACAGCCCTCAGACAATTTGCTAATGCCTGCGCTTTGCGTGGGCATTACTCTTGTATGGGCTGTTAGGTGCTTGGTCGTACCTCTTAATCCTCGGAGTAATCCCACGCTTTCGTGTGTATTACAGTAGCTTGCTAAGTACAACCGTTAAATACACACTTATGAAAACTTTGCTAATGCTTTGCCTGATAGCTTTGATAACAGGATGTAATAGCGACACTCCGCAACGTAAAGCTGAGAAACTAATAAATAGGTATTTGGAGAATAATTTAAAAGACCCTGATAGTTATGAGTGTATGGATATGGGGAAAATAGGAATAGTCACACCTATGTCTAAAGCATTAGTGGAAACCGTTAAAAGAGCAACGGATGGAGAGTTCCCAACAGATAGCATTAACTCAAAATTAGAACAAATCAAAGCTATGTTTGAAAACAAGGGTATAAATCCATACGATACTTTAGCTTGGGAGATTTCCCATAGATATAGAGCCAAAAACTCCTATGGGGGATATGCAATTACTAATTGCACTTATCATTTCAACAAAGATATATCGGACATAATTAGCGTAGAAACAAAATAGAATCTACCAAAGTAAAATTACGGCACTTCCATAAGTGCCTTTTTTTGTTCTTCCCCCACACCCCTATTTCATATATTTACTCTTAATTAACTATATAATATTATATATTAGTATATATTATCCCTTATAACTTGCATAAAATTTTGCCTAAGCAAAAATAGGCTTGTAAATCACTGAACTATAACAGCTTACAAATTTTGCTTAGGCAAACGAAAAAAGGCTATATTTTTGCTTAGGCAAAATAACGCTTATAACACACTGTATTTCAATCATTTGCAAATTTTGCTTAGGCAAAACGCTATTTTTAGGCTTAAAAATAACTATTTATTTGATTATCAGAATATTACAATTTTTGCTTAGGCAAAATCATTTTGCTTAGGCAATTTGCTTAGGCAAAATCTGCAACTATCTGATTATCAGAGATAATACAGATTTAGAGGATAGATAAACACCTATTAAAATTTTGCCTAAGCAAAAATAGGCTTGTAAATCACTGAACTATAACAGCTTACAAATTTTGCTTAGGCAAAACACGCTTATTTTTGGGTATATACTTCTTTTCTGTTACATCATCCAAAGATAGCTTGACATAATCCAATACCTTACGGTTGGCAGCATCTATGCTGTCCCACGATTTCGCAATATAAATATCCGTCACTCTCATATTTTCGTCCACGTGGTTAAGAGCTGTGTGAACGGTGTATTTATCTACTCCGGCTTCATTGCTTGCAATGGTTGCCCATGTATGGCGTGCTGCGTAAAACTCCAAATCATCTATTCCCAAATCATCACCAATCTTTTTCAAACCCTTGTTAATTGCAGCCGTAAAGCTATCCACGCTTGAATACAGCTTGTAGAAATTAAAGACCCTTTGCCCGGTATGGTCTTTATATTTTTTCATAAGGGCTTTTAGTTCAGGCTCTATCCTCACAGATATTTCCGCTTTGTCGGCTCTCCGATTCTTTGTTTTTGTCCGTTGGTATGTAATTCGTCCTTTCTTCAAATCCGTACAAGTGTACAAATCTACCGCATTCATTCCGATTAAGCAGAAACTCAAAAGAAAGACATCCTTTGCGAGATTGTACCTGTTTGTCCCCGGTTGCATAATCAAAGAATAAGGCAGCTCCGAAAATTTACGAAGTAAATCCGTAGAAATAGCCCTTTTTCTTGTAACTGGAACTTTGGGAATTTCCACCCTCTTAAAAGGAGAATAGGGAATGCGTATCAGCCCGGCATCCTCATCGTTAAACTCTTTCTTTGCTCGGTTGTGTATGGCTCTTAGCTGGGATATATATAGGCTCTGTGCCCTTTCTCCGTGATTGGCTTCGGGTTTGGAACGTGCCGGATTCTCTTTTATCCACTTTATCCAATCATTGACAAACTTAACCGTGATTTCTTTTATGCTCACGCTATCCCTGCCAACAAAGCGTACAAGGTTGTTAATAGCTACTTGGTAAGAAAGCGCATTGCCTGTATGCCCGGTTTCCTTTAAGTGCAATATGTATTGACGGGCATAAGCCACTATATCCAAATCGAAGTGTTCCCCATTGTCGTTAGTGATTGCATCTACCACCTGCTCAACGGTCATGGATTTAAGCCGTTCCCCCATGCGGTCACAAATGGAACGGTATTTCTTTATCATATCATCGGTGGCATCTATGTACTTTTGGTTTTTCAATTTGAAAGTCGTGCGTGTCAAATCATCCTTTGTCACGTAGTAAGTGGTCGGGATGTACTTTTTCCTCTTTTGGTGTATAACCCTTATCTTTATATTATATGTGCCGTCAGCCCTTTTTTGGTGAGCGTACACCTCTGCTTTGAATGTAGCCATAATCTTTGTAGAACTATAGTAGAACTTTTATCCGCAAATATACCTATTTTTTGCTGTAAATGCTGTAAAAAAGAAGTCCACCCCGTAATGGAATGGACTTGAAAAGTAGCTCCGAGGGGAATCGAACCCCTATCTAAAATTTAGGAAATTCTTGTTCTATCCGTTGAACTACAGAGCCTTATGTAATAATTATCGTTATAACTTCCTTTTCTTATTTACTATAAATCTAAATTTTACTACCTTTGCATTGTTTGGAAGAACATACGTTTAGGAAACATCTATTCTATCCGTTGAACTACCAGGGCAACTTAACTTGCCTGCAAAGGTAGTCCTTTTTTGTTAAAACGGCAATATGAAAGAATGAAAAATATGAGAAAAAGGTATGGATAACAGGATGGGTGATTGTTTTGTCATTTTGAGGTCTTCAAACCCTGTATTGGTTTACTGATTTGCCGGAAGAGGTTTCATGTTGTTTGTAGAATGTGGGTAGGAATAATAATCTGTCAACTTTGGGGATGCCGTGCCGATGTCATATTGATAGCATTATATGCTATTAAACAGTTAATTATCTGCTTGTTTTCTTCGTTTGGAATTAAATATTGCTGTAATTTTGTGCACTTTGATAATCGCGCAGAGATAAATGACGGAATATTTTGTTTTTTGGCAGGACTTTCCGAACTTTGCGTGCAATGAATTTAATGTAACCCTAAATTATAAGTTATGGCAGATGAAATGATAGTCAAGGAGTTGGATCAGGTTGTGGTCCGTTTCTCAGGCGACTCAGGCGATGGTATGCAGCTAGCCGGAAATATATTTTCTAATATTTCGGCTACAGTGGGAAATGATATCAGTACTTTCCCCGATTATCCGGCGGATATCCGTGCCCCGCAAGGCTCATTGACAGGTGTATCAGGTTTCCAAGTGCATATTGGTGCCGGTAAGGTATTTACTCCCGGTGATAAATGTGATGTGTTGGTTGCTATGAATGCCGCTGCGTTGAAAACACAATATAAGTTTGCTAAGCCGACAGCCTGTATCATCATTGATACGGATTGTTTCCAAAAATCGGATTTGGACAAAGCGGCTTTCAAGACAGACAATCCCATTGAGGAAATGGGTATCAAGCAGGATGTGATTGCCGCTCCTATCTCGCAGATGGTCAAGGATTGTCTGGCAGATAGCGGAATGGATAACAAATCAATGCTGAAGTGCCGCAATATGTTTGCGTTGGGATTGGTTTGCTGGTTGTTCAACCGCGATTTGACAATCGCAGAGAATTTCCTGCGCGAGAAATTCGCAAAGAAGCCGGCTATTGCCGAAGCGAATATTAAAGTGATTCATGCCGGTTATGACTACGGACATAATACGCATGCTTCTGTAGACCACACCTATAAAGTGGAATCAAAGACAAAGGTTCCCGGAAAATATATGGATATCAGTGGAAATAAGGCAACAGCATACGGCTTGATTGCTGCTGCTGAAAAGGCGGGGCTTCCGTTGTTCCTCGGTTCTTATCCCATCACTCCGGCAACGGATATTCTTCATGAGTTGTCTAAGCACAAGTCGTTGGGTGTGACTACCGTTCAGTGTGAAGATGAAATTTCGGGTTGTGCCACTGCTATCGGTGCTTCATTTGCCGGTGCGTTGGCAGCGACTTCTACTTCAGGCCCCGGTGTCTGTCTGAAATCTGAAGCGATGAACCTGGCTGTAATCACCGAATTGCCTTTGGTGGTGGTTAATGTTCAGCGTGGCGGCCCTTCTACCGGTTTGCCCACCAAATCGGAGCAGACAGACTTGTTGCAGGCATTGTTCGGACGTAACGGCGAATCTCCCATGCCGGTGGTTGCTGCAGCTTCTCCCACTCATTGTTTTGATGCTGCCTATGATGCTTGTAAGATGGCGCTGGAGCACATGACTCCGGTTGTTCTGCTGACGGACGGGTTTGTTGCCAATGGTTCGGGTGCATGGAGGTTGCCTGACTTGGCGAGCTATCCGGCCATCAATCCGCCGTATGTGACTCCCGAAATGAAAGATAGCTATACTCCTTATAAACGTAATCCGGAGACCGGAGTGCGTTATTGGGCTCGTCCCGGACAGGAGGGTTATATGCACATTTTGGGCGGTCTGGAAAAAGACAGTGATACGGGGGCTATCTCTACCGACCCCGAAAATCATGACCTGATGTGCCGCTTGCGTGCCGAAAAGGTGGCAAAAATCCCTGTACCCGATGTGAAGGTGCAAGGCTGTGTGGACGACGCCGACCTTCTGATTGTGGGCTTTGGCGGAACTTACGGTCATTTATATTCGGCCATGGAAGAAATGAATAAGGCGGGAAAGAAAGTCGCTTTGGCTCATTTCGTACATTTGAATCCGCTGCCAAAGAATACGGCGGAAGTGCTGAAGAAATATAAGAAGGTAGTAGTGGCCGAACAGAGTCTGGGCCAGTTTGCCGGATATCTCCGTATGAAAGTAGACGGATTCGTTCCTTATCAATTTAATGAAGTAAAAGGTCAACCGTTTGTTGTCAGCGAATTAGTTGATGCTTTCACAGAGATTTTAAATAAATAATAACCGTAAAGAAAGTAAGAACTATGAGCGAATATACAGCAAAAGATTTTAAAAAAGGACAGCCTCGTTGGTGTCCGGGCTGCGGTGACCATTTCTTCTTGGCATCATTGCACAAAGCTATGGCTGAATTGGGAATTGCTCCTCATGATACAGCAGTTATCTCGGGTATCGGTTGTTCCAGCCGTTTGCCTTATTATATGAATACGTATGCCATGCAGACGATTCATGGTCGTGCGGCGGCCATTTCTACCGGTTGCAAGGTAGTTAATCCGAAACTTACGGTCTGGCAGATTTCAGGTGACGGTGACGGTCTGGCTATCGGCGGTAACCATTTTATTCACGCTGTGCGCCGTAATATCGACTTGAATATGATTCTGCTGAACAATCGTATTTATGGTTTGACGAAGGGACAGTATTCTCCTACTTCTCCCCGTGGGTTTGTCAGCAAGTCCTCTCCTTACGGAACAGTGGAAGACCCGTTCCATCCTGCCGAATTATGCTTTGGCGCACGCGGACGTTTCTTTGCCCGTGCTGTAGCAACGGATGGTCCCGGCACAGTGGAAGTGTTGAAGGCAGCTGCCAACCATAAAGGTGCTTCGGTTTGCGAAATTCTTCAGAACTGTGTGATATTCAATGACGGTACACACGAATCTGTGTACAATAAGGAAGGTCGTGCCAAGAATGCGATTTATCTGGAACATGGCAAACCGATGTTGTTTGGCGAGAACAAGGAGTTCGGATTGATGCAGGAAGGTTTCGGGCTGAAAGTGGTGAAGTTGGGTGAGAATGGTATCACTGAAAAAGATATTCTGATTCACGATGCCCATTGTATGGACAACACGTTGCAGTTGAAATTGGCTTTGATGGAAGGCCCTGATTTCCCGATTGCATTAGGTGTCATCCGTGATGTAGAAGCTCCTACTTATGATGATGCGGTTCACGAACAGATAGAGGAAGTTTCAGCTAAAAAGAAATATTATAATTTCCAGGAACTACTGATGACCAATGATATTTGGGAAGTGAAGTAAATTTCCGATAACGGAAATTACTTTTGACATATCGTCGGAAAAGATAAATGGTTAGTAATAAGCAGCGAATAGACTGCCGGTTACTAACCATTTGTTATTTATGACTGTTGGATGCTAAAGCTTCTCGCCAAAAGACAAGTCGCCTGCATCTCCCAGTCCCGGAACGATGTATTTGTGTTCGTCCAAAACCGGATCGATAGCGGCGCACCATAGCGTGATATCGTCACTTGGAAAGAGTTCCGCCATGTGCTCCACTCCCTGTTGGCTGGCAATGACACAGGCCATCTGTAATTGGGCGGGTTTGCCTTTCGTCAGTAAAGCTTTCCAGGCAAGCTCCATGCTTTCGCCGGTGGCAAGCATTGGGTCGACTAAAAGCAAAGTCTTGTCATTCAGAGAGGGGGCGGCGATGTATTCGATATGTACATCTACGATGCGGTGTTCGTCATCCTTGTAGAAACGGAACGCGGAAACGAAAGCATTGTCGGCATGATCGAACATATTCAAGAAACCGGTGTGCAGTGGCAGTCCGGCACGGAATACGGTGGCAATCACTATTTTGTCATCATGCGTACTGGCCGTGGCAGTTCCCAGTGGTGTCTGTACTTGCTTGACAGAATAGGTTAGTGCTTTACTCATTTCGTATGCCATGATTTCCCCTATTCTTTCGATATTTCTGCGGAAGCGCATACGGTCGTTCTGAACCTGTACATCACGCAATTCTGCCACGTATTGGTTCAGGAGAGAATTGCCTTCACTGAGATTGATGATTTTCATATCTATACTATTGTTATATTATTGACTCTGACCTGCAAAGAAACAAAATAAATTCCATATTTGTAAAGTGTAAATTGCATTTTTGTTACACAAATATAAATCTTTCACTATTACGGAAATTTTTCTCTAATAACTTCTTTTTTTTAAAATAAAGCACTAATTTTGTAGCGCCTTAGACAAGGGGATGTTGAAAAACATCTTCTCCCAAAATAGAGAGTAAAAATAACATTATACAATTAACCAATTTAAATCATTTAAAAATGGCAAATTTAGATTTAAGCAAGTACGGTATTACCGACGTGAAGGAAATTCTCCACAATCCTTCTTATGATGTACTTTTCGCTGAAGAAACTAAACCTGAGTTGGAAGGTTTCGAAAAAGGACAGGTAACTGAACTGGGTGCTGTAAACGTAATGACCGGTATCTATACAGGTCGTTCTCCTAAAGATAAATTCTTCGTTAAGAATGAAGCTTCTGAAGATTCAGTATGGTGGACTTCTGACGAATACAAAAACGATAACAAACCTTGCTCTGAAGAAGCTTGGGCTGACCTGAAAGCTAAAGCAGTTAAAGAATTGAGCGGCAAACGTTTGTTCGTTGTTGATACTTTCTGTGGTGCTAATGCTGCAACTCGCTTGAAAGTACGTTTCATCATGGAAGTAGCTTGGCAGGCTCACTTCGTAACTAACATGTTCATCCGCCCGACTGCTGAAGAACTGGAAGCTTACGGAGAACCTGATTTCGTATCATTCAACGCTGCCAAGGCAAAAGTTGAAAACTTCAAGGAACTGGGCTTGAACTCTGAAACAGCTACAGTTTTCAACTTGAAGACTAAAGAACAAGTTATCCTGAATACTTGGTACGGTGGTGAAATGAAGAAAGGTATCTTCTCTATCATGAACTACCTGAACCCGCTTCGTGGTATCGCTTCTATGCACTGTTCTGCCAACACTAACATGGAAGGCACTGACTCTGCTATCTTCTTCGGTTTGTCTGGTACAGGTAAGACTACTTTGTCTACTGACCCGAAACGTAAGTTGATCGGTGATGACGAACACGGATGGGACGACGAAGGTGTATTCAACTACGAAGGTGGTTGCTACGCTAAGGTTATCAACCTGGATAAAGAAAGCGAACCCGATATCTACGCTGCTATCAAACGTGACGCTTTGCTGGAAAACGTAACTGTAGCTGCTGACGGTAAGATTGACTTCACAGATAAGAGTACTACAGAAAACACTCGTGTATCTTATCCTATCTACCACATTGAAAACATCGTTAAGCCGATCTCTAAAGGTCCTCACGCTCATCAGGTGATTTTCTTGTCGGCTGACGCATTCGGCGTATTGCCTCCGGTATCTATCTTGAACCCTGAACAAGCTCAGTACTACTTCTTGTCTGGATTTACAGCTAAATTGGCTGGTACAGAACGTGGTATCACTGAACCGACTCCTACATTCTCAGCTTGCTTCGGTGCTGCTTTCTTGAGCTTGCATCCTACTAAATATGCTGAAGAATTGGTTAAGAAGATGGAAAAGGTTGGTGCTAAGGCATACTTGGTTAACACAGGTTGGAACGGTACTGGCAAGCGTATCTCTATCCGCGATACTCGTGGTATCATCGACGCTATCTTGGATGGTTCTATCGACAAGGCTCCTACTAAGGTTATTCCTTTCTTCGACTTTGTTGTTCCTACAGAATTGCCGGGTGTTGATTCGAAGATTCTTGATCCTCGCGATACATACGCTGACGCTGCTCAGTGGGACGAAAAAGCAAAAGACTTGGCTGGTCGTTTCATCAAGAACTTCGCTAAGTTCACTGGTAACGAAGCTGGTAAGAAGTTGGTTGCTGCCGGTCCGAAATTGTAATCTGAATTTTACAGATTTAACATATAAAAAGTGGTTCCTGAATAAGGAGCCACTTTTTTTTATGCTTGAAAATAACTAGATTTGTTGCAAATCAAAAATATGAAAGTAAATGAAATCACTAAGTGTTCTTTTATTAGGTGCCGGATTGTTTACTCTGGCATTGTGTGGCTGTACGTCGCAGTCTTCACAAAAAGAGGTCGGAGTATCCGATAGCATTGTTAAAGATCAAGGTAATCCTGTTATTGAAACGATTATGGCGCGCCGTAGTATTCGGAAGTATAAACCGGAAGCTGTGGAGCGGGATAAAATGCAAACCATTTTGGACTGTGGCATTCATGCTCCCAATGGAATGAATAAACAATCATGGGAAGTGCGTGTGGTAGATAATCAGGATTTTATTAATGAGTTGACCGAAATCTTCAAGAAAGAAAATCCCAAGGCTGCCGAACGCGTCGGATTTAAGAATATGTTCAATAATGCCCCTACCGTTGCTTTTATTGCTTATAATCCTCAGTATGATATGTCTCAAGTGGACTGTGGACTTCTAGGGGCCAATATGATTCTTACAGCTCAATCTATGGGCATAGGAAGTTGCTGTTTAGGTGGCCCTGTCCGTTTTATGAAGTCTCCTGCGGCTGCCGATTATCTAAAGAAACTGGATTTTCCGGACGGATATGAGCTATTGTATGCCATTGCTTTCGGCTATCCCGATGAGGCTCCGGCTGCTAAGCTCCGCGATGCTTCAAAGGTGAGATTTATTGACTGATTCTCCTTTCCGATTATTGTCTGTATTCGGGCGGTATGTTTCCGTCCGAATATAGAAGGTGATGTGACAGTTGCGTTGTAGTTTTGATATAACAAAGCCTGTTTTGTACTTCTTTATTTCTATAAACTAAAATTGCACTTTTAGAATCTATTTTTGGTATTCTCTAATAAATTGCCTACATTTACACCGTTTCATTTGAATTAATCTCAATAAATGATTGTAGGACCGGAAGTTGTAGGAGAATTTGCCTCTGGCAGCCATGAAGCCTTTCATAAGATATTCAAGCTGTTTTATCCTAAGGTATATGCTTTTATACGAGGATTTATAAAAGACTTGGATGATTCTGAGGATTTGGCTCAGATTGTCTTTATAAAACTATGGAATAAAAGAGCGATTTTTCACAAGGTACATCATTTTGATTCTTATTTGTTCATGCTTACCAAATATACTGTCTTCAATTATATTACAACTAAAAACGTATCCCGGTTTACGAGTGAAGATAATATTCCCGAGATTTCTGATGGATGTACTCCCCATGATGAATTGATAGCGAAAGACCTGCAATTATTAATTGATATGGTAGTGAGTGAGATGCCCCCTAAAAGGAAAATGATATATCAATTAAGTCGAATAGAGGGACTTTCTAACGAACAAATAGCAGAAAAACTGGGAATACAGAAAAAAACAGTGGAAAACCATTTGAATATTGCTTTAAATGAACTTAGAGACGCCTTAGCTCTTTCTATTTTAGTTTATTTAATACTACCTGTTTAGGTGTAACATGAAATCGAACTGTCTTTTTTATATAAAATGTGAAAATGAATAACTATATACATAAGATAATAGACTTTTTCTTTCATCATGAAGTTTCTGATGAGATAACAGAACGTGTTTATAATCGTATGGTTTTTCCTGTGGAAGATAAAGCGAGGGAAGAAGCTGTGTCACGAATCTGGGATGAACTGGACGGTGCTTCTTGCTCTGATGAAAAAATAGAGAAGGCTTTTTATAATTTGGAGACGTCTTTAGGATTTAAAAAAGAACGGGAGACTGTCGGATTAGCAGGACAGGAACATGTAAGAATTGAGAAAAGAATAAATTGGGGGAGGGTAGCTGCCATTTGGACTATTCCTTTTATTATGATGTGTCTTTCCGCATATTATTATTATTCTGCAAAGGAGCATGTGAAGGAGACTTTGTCGGAAGTGACTTATATGCAGCGTTATGCAGCCATGGGAACACGCGAAGAAGTGGTTCTTCCCGATGGAAGTAGGGTTTGGCTCAATGCCGGTACTTTGTTGGTATATCCTTCTAGTTTCATATCCGAGTCTCGTAATGTTTATATTGCGGGAGAAGGTTTCTTTGAAGTCTCAAAAGACAAAGAACACCCTTTCATCGTTACTACCAATCATTTGGAATTGAAAGTGCTTGGCACTACATTCAATATTTCGGCTTATCCGGACAACAATCAGATAATGGCTACGTTGGAGACCGGCAGGCTACAGGTGAAGGTGAATAAGCAGTCGGGAGAGTATTTCCTGGAGCCCAATGACCAACTGATATATACTCCCTCCACAGGGGAAGTACAGCAACATAAAGTGAATGCAGTTTCCCACTCCGACTGGCGTATGGGAGGGTTATTCTTTGGTAATGTACCGTTTAATGATGTTCTTCATACCTTGGAGCGTGTGTATGGCGTGAAATTCCATGTGCGTACATCCATTTACCAGAATCAAAGTCTGAGAGTTCATTTTAATAGGAATGAGTCGTTGGAACAAGTACTTCAAATTATTAAGATATTGGTTCCCGGCATAGAATATGAAATTGTTGGCAAGAGCATCTACTTAAGATAGCATATTAGTATTTATTAACATCGTGGCTTTGGGTGTAGTATTTATTTAAGCTGTCTTCCTTATGTACGTACACCTTATGTTGTTAATAAATCTAATATGAAATGAACAAGAAATTTATTCGAGTGTTGGGGCTTGGCGTAGGCTTATTTCTGGCCGGTAGCCTCTCTGTCAATGCACAGAAAGTTTCCTTCAATGGGGAACACCTTTCTTTAAAGCAAGCGTTTGAGAAAATTGAATCGGTTTCGAAGTATAAGATTGCTTATAACACTTCGCAACTGGATGTCAATAAACAAGTTGTTCTGAATCAAAAGAATCAGGATGTATTGCAAATCCTGTCAGATTTGCTAAAAGGAACAAATTGTGTCTATCAAGTGAATGACAACTATATTGTCATCACTTTGAAAGATGATAAGAAGGTTAAGAAAATCAAGGGTACCATTAAAGATTCTGCCGGAGAACCGATTATTGGCGCCAATGTAATCTTGAAAGGAGATGCCACTGTAGGAAGTATTACAGATGTGGAAGGTAATTTTGATTTGTCCGTTCCGGGCAATGCTACTTTGCAAGTTTCTTATATTGGTTATAATACTCAGGATGTTCCGGTAGGAAATAAATCTTTCCTTAATATTATTCTGAAAGAAGATACAGAAACATTAGACGAAGTAGTGGTTGTAGGTTACGGCTCACAAAAGAAAGTTAATGTGATTGGCTCTATTGCATCAGTGGACAGCAAAGCACTGGAATCTCGTGCAGTGCCTGACGTTTCTAATATGTTGACCGGTCAGATGTCGGGTGTTACCATTACACAGGAAAGCGGTAATCCGGGCCAGGATGCCGGTACCATTCGTATCCGCGGTGTCGGTTCATTTGGAGCGACTCCCAATCCTTTGGTCTTGGTGGATGGACTTCCTGGTTCTTTGAGTGATTTGACTCCGGCTGATATTGATAATATTTCAGTTCTGAAGGATGCCTCTTCCGCCGCTATTTATGGTTCTCGTGCAGCCAATGGTGTTATTTTGGTAACAACCAAGAAAGGAAAAGAAGGTAAAGCTCGTATTATTTATAATGGTTCGGTGGGTATGAGTCAAGCTACTGAATTGCCGGAACTGGCTCATTCTTATGAATATGCAGAATTCTATAATAAAGCGATTGGTACAGAAACGTATACACCTGAAATGATTCAGAAGTATCGTGATGGCTCTGATCCTGATAATTATGCTGATGAAATGTATCTTGATGACCTTTTGGGTGGTCATGCACTGCAAACCAAGCACGAGTTAAGTGTAAGCGGTGGTACGGAAAAGGTACAATATATGGTATCGCTGGGCTATTTGCGCCAAAATGGTTTGTTGGATAACAACTATTATAACCGTTACAATGGCCGTGTAAACCTCAGTGCAGAGCTAGCTAAGAACTTGAAGTTGCAAGTTCGTCTGAGCGGTGTGACTTCCGACCGCCACGAACCTTCTACACCGGGTATCTTGGATACTGGTGGTTTCAAGGGTATCATTGCCAATGCAGTTCGTTTCCCGGGTATGACTCCCAGCTATCTACAGAATGGCGAAGTCGGTCTAGGACCTAAGTTGCAAGGAACTCCGGTGGCATGGGTAGACTGTGCTTCTTCCTATCGTGAAGACTTTGATAAGTTTAAGAATAATATAGAATTGTCTTATCAGCCAATCGATGGGTTGACTCTGAAGGTAATAGGAGGTTATAATTATACTTTGAGCCATGTTCGTAATTACCGCTGCGATTTGATTCTCACCGGTGGTAAGAGCACAGGTCCTTCTACTTTGTCGGATGAAATGAAACGGACAGTCTATAAGACTTTCCAGGCTGTAGCTGATTATAATAAGTCTTTTGGTAAACATAATCTTGCTGCATTGGTAGGATATACTTGGGAAGACGAAGGTCAGCGTACTTTATCGGGCAACCGTAATAACTTCCCCTCTGATGACGTGCCTTTCCTGAATGCCGGTGGTGCAGATGGACAGACAAATGGCGGTGGCGGTTACGACTGGGCTATACAGTCTGTATTCGGTCGTTTGACTTATAATTATGACCAACGTTATTTATTCGAAGCCACGATGCGTTATGATGGTTCTTCTCGTTTCCCGACAGACAGCAAATATGGTTTCTTTCCTTCAGTGGCTGCCGGATGGCGTATCTCTGAAGAAAAGTTCTGGAAAGAGAATGAAAACCTGTCTTTCATCAATAATTTGAAGCTGAAAGCTTCTTATGGTGTATTGGGTAACAATAATATCGGTAACTATCCTTATCAGTCAGTATACTCTTTAGGCCAGGCACAGAACTACGTATTTGGTGGAGTATATACACAGGGAGCAGCTGTTACTACCTATGTAGATCCGGCTTTGAAGTGGGAGCGTACTCGTACGACCGATGTCGGTATCGAAACAGCATTCTTCAATAATAAGTTGACATTTAATGCTTCTTATTTCTATCGTAAGACTACGGATGTATTGTATAAGCCGGCTGCAAGTTACTCTTCTATCTTCGGATTAAGCGTATCGCAGGTAAATACCGGTGAGTTGGAAAATAAAGGTTGGGAGTTTGAAATAGGTCATCAAAATACAATTGGTAAGTTCCATTACCATATTAATGGTAATTTCTCTATCATCGACAATAAGGTATTGACATTGGGTATGGGAAATGTGACCCAGAATAATGGTATGGTAGGTAATGGTAGTGATTTGTTTATCGGTTATCCGATGCAGATGTTCTATGGTTATAAGACGGACGGAGTATTCCTGACCGACGATGAAGTAGGTGATTGGTATGATCAGACTGCGATAGCCAAAGGTTCTAAAGCCGGAGATATTCGTTATATCGATACCACCGGTGATGGCAAGGTGACACCGGATGACAAGGTGTTCTTGGGTTCCCGTATACCTAAATGCACTTTCGGTTTGAATTTTGGCGGAGAATATAAAGGTTTTGACTTCAGCGTATTGCTTCAGGGAGTTGCTAAAGTGAAAGGTATGCTGTCTGTTTATGCAGGTCATGCATTCTATCAGGAAGGTAATATCCAGAAATGGCAAATGGAGAATTGCTGGAATGTGCAGCAAGACAACCGTTATCCGGAATATCCTCGTCTGGAGGTTATGTCTAATGCAGGCAGTAATAATACGTTAGCTTCTGATTTCTGGGTATTGGATGCTTCTTATTTGAAAGTGCGTAATGTTCAGTTAGGTTATACATTGCCCGATCATATAGCTAAGAAGTTTGGTTCAAGCGGTTTACGTTTTTATGTATCTTTGGATAACCCTTTGACTTTCAAAAGTTATCGTAAAGGGTGGGATCCTGAAAACACGAACAACAATGGACAATATTATCCGACTATGTCAACTTATACTTTGGGCTTAACTTTAAAATTCTAATGACTTATGAAAAGATTAAAATATATAGCTTTTGCTGTTTTATTAGCTTCATTTTCATTTCAATCATGTGATTTGGAGCGTTATCCTTTGACAGATTTGTCGGAAGATAATTTTTGGAATGATGATAAGAATGCTGAATTGGCATTGACTTCTTTATATAGAGGTAGTATCACGAATGGTTTGGAATATAATGTTTCGGACTTTTGGTCTTATCATGGTATGTTGTTTATGGAGCATCTGACAGACAATGCTTATGACCGTCGCGGAGAAAATAATCCATTCTTTAATATATCCAGTGGAAAGTTACTGAATAACAATGGATTCGTAAAGAACTATTGGTCATCGGCTTATAAGCGTATCGGTTTGTGTAATCGTTTCTTGGAGGGTATTGCCAATGCTCCTGAATCAGGACAGAAAACCCGAATGGTTGCCGAGGCTCGTTTCTTGCGTGCCACTCAGTATCATTATCTGGCCAGCTATTTTAAGGATGTACCTTTAGTGACCAGAACCCTGACAGGTGAAGAGGCGAATACGGTTGAAAAGGAGACTCAAGCCAATATTCTGTCGTGGTGTGTGACAGAGTTCAAAGAATCGGCAGCCGATCTGCCTCGTTTTAAAGACATATCAAACAGTGAGACGGGACGTGCTTGCAAACAGGCTGCCTTAGCATTTCTAGGCAGAACTTGCATGTTGATGCAGGACTGGGCAGGCGGAGTTGCCGCTTATAAGGAAATTATCGACTATGGTGATAACTCAATTCATCCTGTATATCGGGAACTTTTCCATCCTTCGACCGGTGTAGGTAATAAAGAGAATATTTATTATATATCCTATCTTGAAAACTACTTCGGTTGCGGTCTTCCTCAGCATATCTTGTCTGCAAAAGACGGTGGATGGAGTCTGTCCAATCCTTCGGCCGGATTATTTGAATCTTATGAGTTTAAGGATGGAACTCCGTTCAGCTATGACGATTCACGTTATAACCCTGATAATTTAGGTGAGAACCGTGACCCGCGTCTTGATTATACCATTTATTATAATGGGGCGACTTTCATGGGCAGTGAATATCGTATGAGCCCGGATTACGAAGCGTCAAAGAAAGAACGTTTGGACTATTCTTCAGAAGTATCTAAGACCGGTTTTATGTGGCGTAAATATTTTGATGAGAATCCAATCAATGACTTGAACAGCTATAGTGCTGTGACTCCGGTCATCAGATATGCAGAAGTTTTGCTGAGTTATTTGGAATGTTTGATTGAAAGCGGACAAACCATTGATCAGACCGTTTTGAACCAGACCATTAATCAGGTGCGTGAACGTGCCGATGTTAAAATGCCGCCTGTTACAGAAACTAACTCAGATAAATTGCGCGAATTGCTTCGTAACGAGCGTCGTGTTGAATTGGCTTTTGAAGGTATCAGATATTGGGACTTGTTGCGCTGGAAACTTGCCGAAACAGTGCTTGTCGGTGAGGTATGGGGTGCTCCCTATCCCAAATCTGAAAAATATGCAGGTTCTACCAAGTTTGTAGACCCGACAGGACATTGCCGTTGGTATGTGGGAAGAAGAGATTTCCGTAATCCTCAGGATTATAAATGGCCGATTCCTTTGTCAGAACAAAATATTAATCCTAACTTGCGTGAGTAATTCTAACAATATGAGGCTAACTGCTTTTGGTAAAGCGGTTAGTCTCTGATTAAAATATTAAAGTATTATGAAAAAACAGTATTTGGCTTTATCTCTTTTGACACCGGTGTTGTGCTCTGCTCTGACAGCGGAGGCCAAGACTCCTAAAGACAATAAGGTGACCAATCGTGAACAACCTAATGTGATTATTATCTTTGCGGATGATTTGGGCTATGGCGATTTGGAATGTTACGGTGCAAAGAATGTACAGACTCCCAACGTCAACCGTTTGGCGAGTGAAGGTATTCGTTTTACCAATACCCATACTATAGCTGCTACCAGTACCCCTTCCCGCTACTCGTTGCTGACTGGTGAATATGCGTGGCGGCGTCCCGACACAGATATTGCGGCCGGAAATGCGGGAATGATTATCCGACCGGGGCAGTATACTATGGCAGATATGTTTAAGAACGCCGGATATGCCACTTGTGCCATCGGAAAATGGCATTTAGGGTTGGGAGACAAGACTGCAGAGCAGGATTGGAATGCTCCTCTTCCTTCATCATTAGGTGATTTGGGCTTTGACTATCATTACATTATGGCAGCTACGGCCGATCGTGTTCCCTGTGTGTTTATAGAGAATGGAAAGGTGGCCAATTATGATCCTTCCGCACCTATTGAGGTGAGTTATAAAGGTAATTTCCCCGGTGAACCTACCGGAAAAGACAATCCTGAGTTGCTTTATAACCAGAAGTCCAGTCACGGACATGATATGGCTATTGTAAACGGCATTGGCCGCATCGGTTTCATGAAAGGCGGTGGTAAAGCTCTTTGGAAAGATGAGAATATTGCAGACTCCATTACCACTCATGCCATTGATTTCATCAAACAGCATAAAGATGAACCTTTCTTTATGTATTTTGCAACCAATGACGTTCATGTTCCCCGTTTCCCGCACGACCGTTTCCGTGGAAAGAACCCGATGGGCGTACGCGGAGATGCTATTGTGCAGTTTGACTGGTCGGTAGGTCAGATTATGGAGACACTCGACAAACTGGGCTTGGCGGAAAATACACTGATTATCCTGTCCAGCGATAATGGTCCTGTGGTGGATGACGGTTATGACGATAAAGCAGAAGAATTGTTGAACGGACATAGTCCTGCCGGTCCGTGGAGAGGAAATAAATACAGTGCATTCGAAGGAGGTACAGCCGTTCCTGCCATCGTGCGTTGGCCTAAGAAGATTAAGGAAAGCCGTGAGTCGGATGTTTTGATGTCGCAGATTGACTGGATGGCTTCTTTGGGCTCGTTGGTAAATGCCAAGTTCCCCAAAGGCAGTGCCTCGGACAGCCATAACCGCATCGGCAATTTGCTGGGAACAGACAATGCCGACCGTCCTTGGGTAATTGAACAGGCAGCTAATCATGTTTTGTCCGTGCGTACCAAAGACTGGAAATACATTGAGCCGAATGATGGTCCTGCAATGATACAGTGGGGGCCTAAAATTGAAACCGGTAACTCAAGTACCCCTCAGCTTTATGATATGAGGAAAGACATTAATGAACGTGCTAATCTGGCATTACAGCACCCTGAGGTGGTATATGATATGCAGAATATACTTCGCAGAGTACGTAATAAAACCATTAAGATGGAATAATAAAAAAAGAGAGACGGTTCAACAGTGAGCCGTCTCTCTTTGATATATAGCAGTTTTCTCTTATCCTCTGTTCGCTCTTTTACGTTCCAGTTCATCCAAAATTACTTTACGCATACGCATACTCTTTGGAGTAACTTCCACATACTCGTCTTCCTTGATATATTCCAATGCTTCTTCCAATGAGAAGATTACCGGCGGAATGATACGCGCCTTATCGTCCGAGCCCGACGCACGCATATTGGTCAGTTTCTTTGATTTAGTTACATTGATAACCAAGTCATTATCGTGAACATGTTCGCCCACTACCTGGCCTGCATATACTTCATCTTGCGGATAGATAAAGAACTTACCGCGGTCTTGCAATTTGTCAATCGCGTAAGCAAAAGCCGTACCACTTTCCATTGCAATCATAGAACCGTTGCTGCGGCGTTCGATATCGCCCTTGTATGGTTGATATTCCTTAAAGCGGTGTGCCATGATAGCTTCTCCCTGAGAAGCAGTCAATACATTGGTACGCAAGCCGATGATGCCGCGTGAAGGCATATCAAATTCAATATTGACACGGTCTCCTTGAGACTCCATAGAGGTCATTTCACCTTTACGGCGAGTTACCATGTCAATCATCTTGCTGGCAAATTCTTCGGGAACACTGATTGTGAGTTCTTCTACCGGCTCACATTTCACTCCGTCTATTTCTTTGAAAATAACTTGCGGCTGTCCCACCTGAAGTTCGTAACCTTCACGGCGCATTGTTTCAATCAAGACAGAGAGGTGCAATACACCACGTCCGGACACTACCCATTTTCCGTCTTCCAATTCACTTTTGCGAACGCGCAACGCCAAGTTCTTATCCAATTCCTTCATCAGACGGTCGTGAATGTGGCGTGACGTCACAAACTTACCTTCTTTACCGAAGAAAGGAGAGTCGTTGATAGTGAACAACATACTCATGGTAGGTTCGTCGATGGCGATAGGTGGCAATGGTTCCGGATTTTCGTAATCGCAGATTGTATCTCCGATTTCAAAGCCGTCTACACCGATAATGGCACAGATATCACCCGATGATACCGCATCGGTTTTTTTGCGTCCCAAACCTTCGAATGTATGTACTTCTTTGATTTTAGACTTCACCATCGAGCCGTCACGCTTTGCCAGAGTAATGTTCATGCCTTCTTTCAATGTTCCGCGATGAACGCGGCCCACAGCGATACGTCCGGTATATGATGAATAGTCCAAAGAGGTAATCAACATTTGTGGAGTACCTTCCAGTTGTTTTGGAGCGGGAATATGTTCGATGATAGCATCCAGCAGTGCTGTCAGGTTGTCGGTCGGAGTTTTCCAGTCAGTGCCCATCCAGTTATTTTTGGCGGAACCATAGATAACCGGGAAGTCCAACTGATCTTCTGTGGCGTTGAGGCTGAACATCAAGTCGAACACCATTTCGTATACTTCTTCCGGGCGGCAGTTGGGCTTATCCACCTTGTTGACTACCACTAGCGGCTTCAAACCGAGTTGTAATGCCTTTTGGAGTACAAACCGAGTTTGAGGCATCGGGCCTTCAAACGCATCTACCAGCAGGATACATCCATCGGCCATATTGAGCACACGTTCCACTTCACCACCGAAGTCGGCGTGTCCCGGAGTATCAATAATATTGATTTTTGTTCCATTGTAGTTAATTGAAACGTTCTTCGAAAGGATTGTTATACCTCTCTCACGTTCCAAGTCATTGTTATCCAATACCAGTTCCCCATTGGTCTGGTCGTTGCGGAACAAATGTCCCGCCAACATCATCTTGTCCACGAGCGTTGTTTTTCCGTGGTCTACGTGGGCGATGATGGCAATGTTTCTAATGTCTTGCATACTATACCTAATATTTGGCTGCAAAGGTACGATTTTTAGTTGAAAAAATATTTGGCTGTTAACGTTTATTTTTTATCTTCGGTCTCTTCTTTGCTGTTAAATGTAGATGGAGTTGTTCCGTAGAAATCGACAAAGTGCTTTCTGAAGGTTGGAATGTCGTTATAGCCCACCATTTCGGCTACCTCCTGCACGCTATATTTTTTAGTCCGCAACAGCTCTGCCGAGCGTTTCAGGCGCACGCCTCTTACCAGCTCTATAATAGTAAAGTTGGTGAGTTGCTTCACTCTTCGGTAGAGGGTGGGCTGGCTCATGTTCAGCATTTCGGCAAGTTTCTTCACATTGAAGTCCTGATTTTGCAGATTGTCATTTACAATTTTCAGGATTTGTGTGACAAACGGATCTTCAATTTCTATGGCAATTTCGTTTTCTTCTTGCGTATCTCCGATAGTGCTGATAGACGGCATCAGCAGTTTGGTATAGATTTGTTTCAATTCCACTCTGCTCTTGATGAGTCGTTTTACTTTTGTGCGCAGAATTTCCGGGTTGAACGGTTTCAGGATATAATCGTCGGCCCCCAGTTCGATACCTTTCACCACATCCTCATCGCCTACTAATGCTGTCAGCAGGATGATAGGAATATGGCAAGTCTTTAAATCCTCTTTCAGTATGCGGCAACATTCGAATCCGTCCATCACAGGCATCATTACATCGGTAATAATCAGGTCGGGTATCTCTTTACGTGCTATTTTCACTCCTTCTTCACCGTTTTCTGCCATAATGATATTATAGGTTCCGCCGAATAACACTTTCAGATAAAGCCGGATATCCGCATGGTCTTCGATAACGAGTATTTTATATTTCGTTTCAGGACTTTCAATCGGTCGGGGGATGATGCTGTCCTGCAGTTCCTGTTTCTTCTTGTCCTCCACAGTGATAATCTTTGCCTGGCTGTCGTCTACCTGCATGTGTCCCGGTTTGACGAATACCACATATTCTTCTCCTTCAAAATGCTTTTTGCCCAGCGGAATATACAAGGTGACGGAAGTACCAGTTTCTTTGTCTTGCTTGATTTGAATATCTCCGTGATGGTCGAGTGCCGTTCTTCTCATAATCTCGATACCCAGTTCAGGATGCAGATAATTGCTCGGCGAGATATAAGTATCTTCTCCCAGATAGGTGACAGATGATTCCTCAATCACTTCTTTTCCATCATCTTCGATAGTGAAAAGGCAGTATTCTTTTCCTTTCAGGTTTGTGGTGCTGACAATAAAGCGGACGGCACCGGCATAAGAGATATGCCGGTATGCGTTCGACATTATATTTTTGAGGACAAACATGATTTTTTGCCAGTCAATCCATATTTCCGCGTTTATCTTGTTGTCCTTGTCGTAATACAAGTTGATGGGGCTGACATTCAGCAGCTCATACGAAGAGCGTACCACTTCGTCGGCTATACGGCTTGCCGCGTATGGAGCTACATTCAGCGTAGGGCCATAGTTTTCTTCCTGATGAATATTAAGCAATTGGTTACAAATGTCCTGCATGCAGATTGAGTTTCGATAGGCCACTTTTACTTTTTGCAGGAACGACTCCGGCAATGCCGAGTTGTCTATCATTTCTTTCAGAGGTGCGGTGACCAGTGACAGGGGCGTTCTCAGTTCACGTGCCAGCATATACCTGATTTGGTCACGCATTTGCTGATTCTTCTTTTCTTCCGCCCTTATCTCCGTAGCCTCTTCCAGACGCTCTTTCATTTGCACTTCCTTTTCTTTATACAGCTGCCGCTTCAGTGCTTTCCTATTGAGGTAGAGCCAAGTCAGGAATATGGATATTATGATGATAAGTATGTAGCCTGCAACCGCCCATCCGGTAGTAGCCCAATACTTGCCGACAGTGATAGCGATGCGGGTGATTTGTTCATTTCCTTCTATCGGATAGGAGGGCTTTATTTCGAGTATATAGTCTCCCGGTTTGATGTTACTTAGCCTTACCTGGTCATAATCACCAAAACGCCATTCTTTGTCATTGGGCAGCAGGCGGTATTCCACCTTATTGGGAGAAGTGCCGTAACGCAAGTCACTCAGGTAAAGCACGAGATTGTTATTGTTGTAGTTCAGGGTAAGCCGGTCTATTAAATGCGCCGGTTTATCCAAAATGACTTGTCCGTTTACTTTTTCGCCTATTTCCACTTTGTTATAATTCACATCAATGTCGGCGATATAATATTTTCGGTTGCTGGAAGTTTCTTTCAGCTGTCGGGGGTCAAAGTAAAGTAAGCCCGTAGAGTTTACCCACAGTAATTTTCCGTTGTTCAGCCGGCAAACCTGATAATAGTTCTCGGGGAAGGCATACAGATAGAAAGAATTGTTCTTATTGTTGACGGTTATAATGCCCGAATTGGTGCCCAGCCAGGTATTTCCGTTTCGGTCGTCTACCATGCAGTCGATGTGTCCGTTGGGTAAATCTCTGTCAAGAAGCATGGTCGACACCACATTTTTTTCTTTTCCGTCGATTTGGATAATCTTGTTAGCGTATGATACGAATAATTGATTATAGTTATTCATATAGATAGCCATAACCTTTCCCGGAACCAGATTGTTTTTCTGTTCGTATCCTCCACTCAGTGTTACTTTCTTACCTTCGCGCACAGCCTGGAACAATCCTTTTGCTGTTCCCAGCCACATGGTGCCGTCACCATCCTCGCAGATGGCGGTTATTTTTTCTATTTCTTTCGTATAAGGCATATATGCCAGACAGTTTTTACCTTGGTGGTCGTATACCATCAAGGCATTTTCTGTTGCAATCCATAAATCGTTGCGCGAGTTGAGGAAAAGTATTTTGATAGCAGAGACCTGATTATCCGTTTCTTCCGGCTGGGGGTGAAAAGAAACAATTTCGTTGGTGGTAGGTTTCATCAAGAGAATATCTCCTTTCTCGTCTCCGAACCACAAGTGTCCGTTTTTGTCTTTAAACAAACAGTAATCTCCGTTTTTGTCGGCTTTCTCCCATGGCAGGAACTGTATATTCGGCGAGAGACTCTTTGTTTGGCTTTTATATATACCCTTGTTGTCGGTAGCCAGCCATATACATCCGTTGCTGTCTTCTGCTATTCCATTAAGTGACCTTATTTCATTGTCCAGTTGGATGCGGTTTACATTATCTCCCAACAAATTTAATTTCAGCAACCCTCTTCCGAAAGTGCCAACCCATAACACCTGGCTCTGCTTGTCGAGATAAATGCGCGTGATTCTGTTTTTGATGATAGGTTCGTAATAAATATCATTTTCAATCAAGTTGATTATTTTAATGGGAGCTTTCAGATACTCTTTATTCTCAAATTTGACTAACGCCAATGAAGTGCCCGATGCCATGACGAAAGTAGTGTCGTCTGCTTGTATGATATCACGGACGCATGCGTCTTGCACACTGTGCGTATGGTCTCCTTTGTCCAGTTTACGTGCCGCCTTTGTTATTGTGTCATAGCAGAGCACTCCATTGTTGTGGCTGCAAATCCACAAGTACTCATTATATATATGTATATTGTCAATATCCTCTGCATTGGTTATTCCCAGTTCGGTGCAGTCCAGTGATTCGCCTTTCTTTTCTGTCAGGTTATAGAATATGAGTTTGTTTTCGCGGGTAAGTATATAGAGGCTGTTATTGTAGCCGTAAAATTTGGAGGGTGTACCTTTTATATTTGGCAGGGGAGCGGGTGTAATGTTCATCTTGTCAATTTCATATTCGGCTTTCAGCTCTACCGCTCCTTGTGAGGTGATGGCATATATCCTGTCTTTTACTACACATAAGTCATGAATATCTTCCAGCACCTCCGGGGTAGACGAGGTGAGAGGCATATAACATCCCCTCATTTTGTCGAAACACGACAATGTGTTCAGATTGGTTATTCGTGACCAAATCATCTTGTCGGAAGTCTCGTAAATACCGGTAATGGAATGAGGCTCTTTGCTTGCCGAATTATAGTTGTGAAAGTGTATTCCATCGTAGCGGCTTAGACCGACATCCGTGCCCAACCATAGAAATCCATCTTTATCCTGATAGATTTCGGTTAGTGTATTGTTGCTTAATCCCTCTTGTTTGGTAAGTAACTGGATTCCCGTCTGTCGGAAAAAACTTTGTGCTTTAGCTTTGGTTACTCCCATACCTACTAACAGGACAGCTACAAGTAGTCCTGTAATCGGTGTCGTTAATGTTCCGCTTCTTTTCATATTCCCTTCATTTCATTTTAATCTATAGTACACTTACGGTTCTATATGCTTATGTCATATATCTTTCTTAGACTATTTTAAGGATATCTGCAAAAATAGACTTTTAATATGTTATAATCAATATTTTAGCTTAGAAACTTTTTAAAAAGTCGGATAAGTCAGGCCGCATGCTGCTGCCATGATGAGTGGTATATCAATCATAGTTTTCTTTTCTGTATTGTAAATCAGTGTGTTATGATTGAATGATATACCATTGAAGTGTCATACGTTAAATAATAATTCAAAAGAAAGGAAGTGAAGAACCCATGTGCACCTATCACGCATACAGATTCTTCCTTCCCTTCATAGAGCTTAATATCACCCCACAATCTTTTCAGCCCTAACTGATTTATAGAATCTGATACCTATAGTTTATAAGTGAATGAAGCGTCATGGTTCTTCGGGTTATAAGTACCCTGGATGCTAACCGGAATCTGCATATATTTGATTCCGTTGTCTGCCACCTTCATATAAATATAGCTTTCTGATTGGAAAATAAAATTGCCTTCACTGTTGTCGCTGGCCAAGCTGAATCCTTTCACATACCATTTCATGAGTGAGGAACTACATTCGGCATTATATCCGTTATAATATAAGTCACCATCGGCATAGCTGGTAAGGTTAAGCTGAATTGTGAAGGTGTATTTGCCATTGATTGTCTGGCTGGTAATCACTTTCAGCAAAGTTTGATTGCCCTTATCGGCAGCCAATACATTATGTTCTTCTTTCGCATTGGTATGTTTGCGAAGATTCGATAAGATTTCATCTGCTTCCTTTAAACTGATAGCAGGTAAATCGTTTAGATTCAAATTGTCAGAATTGTTTTCCTCGTATGTAACACTTCTGGCGCCATACGTTTTTTCCAAAAAATACGTTGAACTTGAGTTGTCAACGGGGTCACTACTTTCTGCAGTGCAGGATGCCAAACTCATCATGATGAGTGTGACAATTAATAAATAAATTGCCTTCATAGAACTATTTTTTTATTATTTCTTATACGTTTGAATGATTGACCCATTATCATTCGCTTCAAAAGTAGGTATTATTTTCAAATAAACAAATTATTTCAGAGATTTTTTGAAGAAAACACCCTCTTTTTATGAATTAAACGCCCCTTGTTGAACAAAACAGGGGTGTTTTAGGCATAAGGCGGCGTATTATTCACTATGAATGAAATACAGGTGCCGAATGAAAGAAACGCCATCGGTGTTTCTTTCATCCCAATGAATAATTCTCCGTGAATAATTTCCCGACACTTTATCCCGATGAGGGGTGAATTAATTTCGGGGCTACTTTGCATTTTGCCGAAACTACCTCTTAACAAAGACTAATTCGCCAACTTCCTGTTAAAAAAATAGAGCCTATCTTTGCAGCAGTAGAAAACAACTTTAGGTGAAATGAATATGGTAATAAGAAGAACTTTATTTGTATTGATGTGTCTGCTGGCTTCTTCCTTATATATGTATGGACAGGTAGCTGTTAAGACCAATGTGGCGATGGATGCAGTTGCCATACCGAATCTGGGAGTAGAAGTGGGTTTGAGCAAGAAACTGACCTTGGATATACCGGTGTATTACAATCCATGGAAGTACAGCGACAATAAAATGCTGAAGCTGGCAATGGTTCAACCCGAACTCCGCTATTGGCTTTGTGATAAATTCAACGGCCACTTCTTTGGTGCCCATCTGATGGGAGGCGCTTATCACACCACCGGCATCGATTTACCTTTCTCGCCTTTTGATGATTTGAAAGACTATCGTTATAAAGGTCGGTTCTATGGCGGTGGCATCAGTTACGGTTACCAGTTTGTATTGGGGCGTCATTGGAACCTGGGCGCAACCATAGGTATCGGCTATGCATACGTGAGCTATAAGAAATATGAGTGTGAAGAATGTGGAGACATGGTAGAGAAATCTCATAAGAACTATTTCGGTCCTACCAAGGCTGCCCTCAACCTTATTTATATATTCTAAAAACAGATGAATTATGAAACTGATACGCTATATCCTTTTAACATTGTTGCTGCCGGTGCTTCCGGCAGGTGCACAGAATCTGTGCGGCAGCCGGGTTCAGGTTGCTAACCCTTCTATCCTGATAGGTGACAACGGCCAGGTGATGATAGGAATGGATGTTACCCTTCCGGCCGATATGCAGCTATCTTCCAACCGTGTGGCTACACTCACTCCGGTGCTGAAGACTCAAGATAACAGTTATAATAAGGTGTTGCCTGCCATTTGGGTGTATGGCCGCACACGCAATATCGTGCAGCAGCGCAATCATGAAATTCCTGCGGATGCCTTCTCGGTGTTGCGCCGCAAGAACGGAACATCACAAACGGTGAATTACTCGGCACGCATCCCTTACGAAAAGTGGATGAACGGTGCAGAGCTTGAGCTGTTGGCCGATGTACGTGGTTGTGCCAACTGCCAGAAGGAAGAGAGCAATGCCCTCATCGCTCGTGCCAACTTGGAACGTTACACCGTGCAGCCGATGGTAGCTTTTGTATCTCCGGCTGTCGAAGCCATCAAAAACCGTGCTGAAGAAGGTCAGGCTTATCTCGACTTTCCGGTGAACCAGACAAAGATTTATCCCGACTACCGCCGCAATCCTTCCGAACTCGAAAAGATTAAGGCAACGGTAGATGTGGTGAAGAACGATGCCAATACACAGATTACCGAGATAGACATCACCGGCTATGCATCTCCCGAAGGCCGTTATGCATCCAATGCTCGTCTGGCTCAAGGCCGTGCCGAGGCGCTGAAGAAGTATGTGATGGACTCCTACGGTTTCAAGTCAGACCTGTTCCGGGTTAATTCGGTAGCCGAAGACTGGGCCGGCCTGCGTGACTATGTGGCAAAGAGCAATTTGCCGCGCAAAGACGAAATACTGTTCATAATAGATAAGGATGAAAATGATTTTGATTTCAAAGAAGGACGCATCAAAGCTTTGGATGGTGGCAAGATATACGCTTCACTGTTGCAGGACTGCTATCCGGGCTTGCGTCATTCAGACTACACAGTGCGCTATGTGGTGCGCGGATTTAATGTAGAAGAAGCGAAACAAATCATAAAGACACGTCCCCAGCAGTTGAGCTTGCAGGAAATGTACCTGGTGGCTCAGACCTATGCAAAGGGCAGTAAGGAATTCAACGAAGTGTTCGATGTGGCAGTGCGCATGTTCCCTGATGACCCAACAGCGAATATAAACGCTGCCGCTATCGAACTCCAACGAGGTGACTTGCAACAGGCAGCCCGTTATCTGGACAAGGCTGATGCACAAGCGAGTGCAACGCTGAACAACAGAGGCGTGCTGAATCTGTTGCAGGGAGACCTCGACCAAGCAGAGACTAATTTCAAGAAGGCACAGGGCCTAGGTTCTTCCGAAGCCGGTGCCAACTTGGAAGAAGTCGCTAAAAAAAGAAAAGACAATGCTATATTTGGAAATAAGAAATAAACAGTACAATAAAAGATGTTAGAAGAAACTTGCTCTTTGTGAAAAGCGCAAGGTAAAATCCGGGACAGCAGAGGCTGTACCCGGATTTTGAATTATTATTAGCAACAAAAGCACTCCTGCTTATCCCGAAATTGAAACAAAACAGTATATTTGCGGTTAATACACTACGAACGAAAAAAGCAATAAAATGAATAACAGAATTTATCCGTTCATTGATGATTATGACTTCGATAAGATATTCACTCAGGAAGCATTCGAACAAGACCCTGTGCGCTATGAAAATAGTGTCAATGCCTACCGTGACTATTTGGCTACTATTGACTATGCTGCCAAGAAGGGTATCGAGGAAGGTTTTGAAGAAGGTGTTCAGAAAGGTATTGAAGAAGGTATCGAGAAAGGCTTGCAGAAAGGGGAACAAAAAAAAGCTCTTGAAATTGCCCGCAATCTGAAATCCATGGGAATGACACCGGAGCAGATTATGAACATCACCCATCTTTCCCTTGCCGAAATTGATTCCCTCTGAATTGATTCCCTTTGATAAGAAAGAATATATTTTCAGTAAAGGTGAGCGTAATGTCTCACCTTTTTTTATTTCCGGTCTTCCGTAAAAAGAGTATCATTCGTTCTTGCCGATAGCTAACTGATTATATCAGTCCGACTAAGCGTTTCCCTCCTTTAGATTATCCCCTTTTATAAGTCGAACTATTACAGTCTCCGGCAGTGGACTGTACGGTCTGCTGCAATGGACTGTACAGTCTGCAGTAATGGACTATACAGTCCATTGCCGCAGACTATAGTAATCTTCCGCTCAAAAGACCTTAGCTGACGGCATGAAACACCTTACCCTTCCCTTTGTATGCGATAAGCAGTAGGAAAGCGTCGGCAAATCCACCTTTAGACACTGAACGTTTTACCTTGTGGTGGGCAATTCATTGAATAATTTAACAATTGAAAAAAGGAGACTTGAAAAAGCTTCTTCCCGCAAAAAATAATTGGAAAAAAGATAGTGGGTATTTTGTGCATCGCAATGTGTGTATCATTCAAAATTGAATTAAATGCCCTTGAAATTACCCATGAAATGCACTTTTCCGAATTTGCCAATCTATTTTGCCGAAAACACCGATTAAGACCAATCCTAAAACGCCCTTATCTTTGCAATGTCGAAAGACAAGAACGAATGCGAGAATGAAATTTACAAAACATAATAATTGCAAACTTAAAAATTAAAATTATGAAGATTAAGGGTTTATTATTCGGACTGTTTGCATGCGCTGCATTAGCTGCATGTACAAACGAAGACATTGTGGATAACAATGGTAATGGCGAACAAGAAAAAGTGAAGGCTAACTTGACATTGGTAATTGGTGCTACTACTGATTCATCACGTGCGGCTGATAATGAAAATGGTGATAAAATAGATTTCGGTACGGAAGGCGAGTCTGGTGTAACTGATGCTGTGGTTTTGCTGCACAAAGAGGGTAAGGAGTTTGCTTTCTCTTTGAGTAAATCTGAATTGAATGAACAAGGAAGTGGTACAAATATTACTTATGAGCCTCAACTAAAAGTTGCTGAATCGGGTACTTATGATGTTATTGTGATTTTGAACCCTTGTCAGGATATCAAAACTGCAATGGAAACGTTTGAAAGCGCTGGTACTCTTCCTTCAGGCAAAAAAACTATGTATGACTATATTACTAGCTATGAAGTAAATGCTGCTACTAGTGGTGAACCTACATCTGTTATTGCTAGCAACAATCATTTTATGATGGTTAATAAAGTGCTGGGGCAAGCGATTGTAGTTTCAAATCAGGAAGGCAGCCCATCCACTGCTTCTGTTGATGTAGAGCGTGTTGTTTCCAAGATTACTTATGCATCTGGTGCAGAAAGCAATCTGTATAAGGTGGAAGATACAACTGACAAATATACAGTTGAAACAACTGTTGGTTGGCGTGTTGAAAATGGGATTGCTACCTATATGACCGGTATGGCTCATGGTACATTGGATGGACAAGATATCTATGAACATAAAGGTGATTATTATGTGTCTAAAGGTGAAACCTATCCTGGTGCAAATGGTAATCCTGAGGCTGAACTGTTTGAAAAAACAACCGTTGATAATGAAGACGATATCGTATGGAAAACACAGAAGGAATCCGGTACTAGAAATTGGTATGTTAAGTTGGATAAAGTTGCTTTGGTGAATCTTTCTAACTCTGTATATGCTGTAAGACATCTTGCTACTGAATCAACTTGGGAGAATCCTACATTCTTTGGATCTTTAGGCGCCAAGAACTATTTGATGGATCCGAATACCGTGGCAAAAAATGCTAATGGAACAGAGTATAATAACTATTTCTATAATGTAGCAGATGATGTGAAAGCCGTGCAGGTAATTAAAAATGATGAAGAAACTGATGAATTTAAAGCATACTTCCAGGAGTTGCCTTCCACAGAAACAACTGAGGGGATTATAGGAGAACGTTTAGCTTATTGTTTTGAAAACATCGTAAAGAAGGCAAACCAGAATGGTAATTATGTAACAGGTGTGATTTTCCGTGGTCAGATTTGCAATGCAGACGGTGACTCTTATAATAATGACGTATATAAATATAAGGGAAAATATTATTTGAGCCTTGCGGAAGCTGCTGCTAATAACGGTAAATCTATAAATGATGTTAAAGCAGATACGGAAAACTTAACTACATACGAAAGTGGACATTGTTACTATTGTTCAGAAGATATTTTCCACCATGAAGGAAGCGAAACTATGGAACGTGCAATTATGCGTAACAATGTTTATGTGTTGAAGGTAACAGGTTTCAAATCGATTGGTAGTGCAGAAATTGTATTCCCGACAGGTGACGAACAAGGTGAGGATACAGACAAGAACTTCTATCTGAAGTTGTCAGCTCAGATTCTTCCTTGGCAGGTACGTTTCAACAACATTGAATTCTAATCCGAACACAAAAACTCTCTAAATAAAGTGGAGGAGGTAATCCTCCTCCACTCCTTTTTCAGAAATTACTATTCTAACATTCCATTAAAACAATAAAAGCATGAAAACAGTAAAAACATTCGCCCGACAATTCTCTTTTGGCTTGATGATGGCCATGACATTGGGAAGTGCCGTTGTGTCGTGCGACAGCATACTCGATGAAGATGATGTAGATTGCTCTGTAGAATATAGAGTAAAATTCAAATATGACTATAACATGAAGTATGCCGATGCTTTCTCTCGCGAAGTAAGCAGTGTTGCTCTTTATGCTTTTGATGACAACGGCAAGCTGGTATACCAGAAAACTGAGGCAGGCGATGCTTTGGCCGCCGACGGCTACTCGATGGTGGTCGATATGGAGCCGGGCGATTACCACCTTATTACATGGGCAGGTCTGAGCGATGAGGCCTCATTCTCCGTTCCTTTGATTACGCAGGGAGTGTCTTCGTTGGAAGAGCTTCAATGTAAAATGGACCGCATTTACTCTCGTGCAGCCGACGGAAGCGCTGTGGTAAGCAGCAAACTTTCTTCTTTGTGGCATGGCGAGGTTACCAAACAGTCGTTTACCCGCGCGGCAACCCAACAAGTGGTGACTGTTCCTTTGGTGAAGAACACCAATACCATCCGCGTTATCCTCCAGCAAATGGACGGGGTAACGGTAGATGTAGATAAATTTGAATTTACGATTACGGACGACAACGGTTTGATGAACTACGACAACAAACTGATTTCGGACGAAACTCTGACATATTATCCTTATTACCGTGCACAGGGCGGTACGGTGGTAGGCAAGTCGGCACGTGCCGAAGGCGACACGGCTGGCGAAGATGACAACATCAGCGTGGCGATTGCCCAAATCACAGTGGGCCGGTTGGTGGAGGAAAACAACCCCAAGCTGACTATTACCAACACCGAGACCGGCGAAACGGTTCTCTCCATCCCCTTAGTGAAATACCTGTTGCTCACCGAAGCCGAAGGTCATGACATGACTAACCAGGAGTATCTTGACCGTCAGGATGAGTACAACATGACTTTCTTCTTAGACGAAAGTATGAAATGGATTAATACCCGCATCATTATCAATGACTGGGTGGTTCGTTTCAATGATATGAATATGTAATGTGTAACGCATAACAAAAAGAAATTATGAAGAAATGGTACTCATATATAATATTACTCCTCGTTTGTATCGGGTTTGCTTCGTGTCAGGACAATGGCACGGTGCCCGAACCGCAGACCGACGGACGGGTGAGCGTGCACTTGCAGATTGCATTGCCGGGGGGAGACCCGGCAGAACGGGGGGCACAGGCACGAGACTTTACGGATGGTGGCACGGATGATACAACGGAGGGACAAAAGACAATCATTGCAGATGATGTCTATGTATTGGTATTCCAAGGAAATACTTTTAAAGGGAGAGTTCCAATTACCTCTGTTACCAATCAGTCAGGCAATTCTAACGTGAAGGTTTTGGAAGGTACGTTTGATGCAACAGGTCTTTTCGGCAGTTCTTTGAAGTTGGTGGTTTTAGCCAATTTAAAGCAGAATGAAGTGAATACTACTTTCAGCGAAAGCATCTCAGAGTCTGACCTTTATAACTCTTTGATTTATTCTTATGATGGAACTCAGACTCCGTGGAACACTGATGAAACGTCATTGGATTATCGTCGTATTCCGATGTGGGGAGCTACCTCAGCATTTACTTTATCTGCTAACCAATTAACTCAGTCTTGCGATATGCACCGTGCGGTGGCTAAACTGGGATTCTTGATAGATGGTGGTAAGGGTTATGGAAATAAATTTAAGATTACCGGAATTACCATTAAAGGGGCTATGAATAAAGGCAAATGTAAGTCTGATGCTACTCTCAGTAACAATTATTATATAGTTCCTGATGTGCCGGTTGATGCCGGAACTCAAATTATCAAATACGAAAGACTTAATGTCACCACTTCATACGAAAATAAGATTTATCTGCCGGAACAGGATATTGCTAAAAGACCTTTGACTATTACTGTAGCCTACGAACAAAACGGCGTAGCAAAGGAGAAAGATATAGAATTTTCTGAGAATGTGATTCGTAACCATTCATACATATATAATATTACGGTGAAGGATGAAAACATCATCGTTTTGTCATACGATGTTTATGCTTGGCAGGCTGTAGGCAGTGTAACTGTTCCGCCATTTGAATAAATAAGTAGAGGAGGAAAAAGTATGAAAAGAAACAATTTATATATGCAGTTTAAGTATGTAGTTTTGCTGATTCTACTTGTATCGGGCATGATTTCGTGTGCTGACGATTCGCTTGTTCCTGATGCACAGGTAGGAGGCAGGGAAGTTATAATAAGCATGGAGTTGTCTGTACCTGAAAGGGATTCGGTAAATATTTCAACTCGTGCTATAGATTTGACAGCTCAAGTCTCAGATTTTTATTTGTTTATTTTTGATGCAGGTTCGGAGAAGTTGGTAAGCAAATACTATTTTGCCAGTGGTGAAACGAATAGTGTTTCTGAGTATAGTACAAATGCAAATGCTGTCATTTCACGAAATGAAAATGGAGAAGCTGGTACGTTGTCAAATATTATCACGAGCTCGGGCGAACGGATTATTATGGGGGTTGCCAATGTGAATATGAAAGTTGGTTCAGCTATTCTTGATGATTTAAATGAAGTGACAAATGTAACCGGGCTTAAAACTGCGTTGGCAAAGGAACCGACTGTAACTCCTTCCACATTTACAATGAGTGGATATTATAGTGCCGGCACTGCTTTGTCTGATGATGGTAAAGTTACCATTTCTAAGGATGGACAATTAGATGGAACGATTCATTTGGTTCGTGTTGATGCAAGTATAAAATTTGATGTGGATACCAGTAGCGACAGTCAGGGAAAATTCACGTTGGCAAGCTGGCAGGTAGTGAATGCGCCACGTGAAGTGCATTTGTTTTCTACCGGAGAAGAAGTTGATGAGGCTGCGTATTATAATTCTGTGACTAGTTATGACTTTGCCAATAAGGGAGAGTTTAGTTTTTATGTGCAGGAAAGATGTGCCGGGGCTCAAAAAGAGGTGGAGGCTTATGGTGATCGTGCTGCATGGAGTGAGGTAAAGGATTCCGGCAAAGAGAGTGAAAGGAAAGTTTTCACCAATGCGCCTTCCAATGCCACATACGTGTTGTTGAAAGGACATTTTTCCGGAAAGTCTTATGTAACAGATGAAAATGGGAAAAAATCAGATGCTCCTGTTACGGTAGATGCCGATGTACAATATTATATTCTGCTTGGAGAAAATTCAGGTAATGATTATAATAGCTACATTACTAATCGCAATACGCAATATACCTATATCGTTCGGGTAAAAGGTGTGAATGAAATAACAGTGGAAGTAAATACTAAATCAGAGAACCGCCCGGATGCGGAAGGTGATGTCGTTATATTTGATGGAGGACAACCTGTGCCGTTTGATTCGCATTATGGTACCGCTGTTTTGGAATTTACAAAAGCACAGATTGAAACAGCTAAGAAACTTAAGAGTTTTGGTTATGCTGTCAATACGCCTTACGGTAGTATTGCTTATAGAGAAGATGATACGGAAACGGCAGAACAGAAACGTTATTCCAATTGGGTGAAATTTGTTAAAAAAACGACTTCTAGTGATGGTAAGTATTATCCATATCCGTATACGAAAGCTAGCAAAGATAATAAGAAAATAATGACTGTTAAGGAATTCTTGGATGATTTGAAGAAAAATACCAGTTATGATAGCAATAATAAAGTCCGTTATACGGTTTATGTGGATGAAAACTATTATGAGAAAAATCCGAAGACAAATGATGTTGCTTCATGGAAAGAATTTGTGAATACGGATGACCGTAAGTTATTGATTTTGGCAAACACAAAAATAAGCTCGGATGGACGGAGCAGTGTGACTTCTGCTGCTTATGTGTTGCGCCAAAAGGCAATATTGACCATTTATAATAAAGATGCGTCGGGATTGAATCGTGCTTGGGGACTGGAATCAATAGAAGAGAATTTGACAGAAGGAAGTAAAACAATGCCGAAAGGTACAAACATTACATCTGGTCAGGATGAAAAATATGGTCGTAAGAATACCCTTAGCACGGTTTATTATCCTAATAATGAAAATGCTTGGACGACCCTTATTGATGATAGAGGGTATCTGACATTTAAAATTGATAAGAAGGCACAGAATATGATATATGCTTGTATGCAGCGTAATAGAGATTTGAATGGAGATGGAAAGATTACAGCCGATGAGGTTCGCTGGTATGTACCTTCTCTGTATCAATATCAGCAAATGTATATAGGAATGTATGGCATTAATGACCAGGCTGCTCGTCTGTACTTTAATGAAGCGATTGGTGATAATAGAAAGTGGGAGTATAAACATTATATTTCTAGTTACAATCAGCAAATATTATGGGCCGAGGAGGGATTGTCGAACGGTTCTAAAAATGATTCTTTTGATTCAAAGTTCTATGTTCGCTGTGTGCGTGACCTCGGTGTAGATGTATCTGAAACGGATAGAGATAATATCAAGTGGGATGATGAAAATCAATATCAGAATATTTTCACCAAGTCTGATGAGACTATTGAATTGACCTATTTGAATAGAGCGTCTGTACGTGAGAGTTTGGAGTCTAAAGAGATAGATGGGCATTGTACCACTTTTAGTGAAAATAATAGGCCGGCTATTAAATTTACATATAATAAGTCTCTAACAGAAAAGGTTAAATTCAAAGACGAGAATACAAAGGCTGAGGATGGGCGGAGTACTGTTTGTGGTAAAACTTTTGGAAACTCATGGCGTATTCCTACTTTGACAGAAGTGAATATAATGATGCAGGCTACTTCTTCAGAAACGATTAAAGGAGATGCTGAAATTTTATTAACACGTACTAAATTTGAATTTTGGGAATGGAACGACCAAGAAACCAAAGATAATATACCAACTAACTCGCTTGTGACTAAATGGAATTCTAAGGGGCAAGATCGTTATTCGGGTCGTTATGCTCATGTTTACAAGTCTTTGTTCTATCTGGCTAATGGTTTTTCATATAACTGGACTCGGGATGGGCATGGTAAACTTTATAATGATGGGACTAATGATCAAAACATACAAGGAAAGATTCGATGTGTACGCGATGGAAATTAATTAAGAATTAGAAGAAATTGATACTATGGATATTTTTGAAATCATGGATAGAGAATCATCAAGTCGCTCGGAAGTGTACTTGTATGAAGAGAATGGTAAATGGTATGCATACGACCGTTCGGCAGTTCTGCTCAAGAAGTTGGCTGCTGGGGCTGTCGAGCTAAAAAACCATGTGTGTTCCTTCTACGGTGTCATGCTGGAGAAGGTGGAGGTAGACCTCAATCTGCTGCTCAATGCGAGCTGGTTTGTCGCTCTATGCTCTGATTCGGAAATGCTGTTGCTAAAGAACGATTAAAAAAGGAAAATTATCATGTGTGAGGTCGTAAAAGTATTGGAAAGAGAACTGGATAACTCCGGCTTGATATACATCTATCAGGAAGGGGACGAAGGCAAATGGTATGTTTACGAACGGTCTGCATATTTCTTGAGCCGGATAATGACCGGCATTTCATTGGAACGCTATGTCATGGACAATACGCTGTGGCTTGCACGTGCCATAGTGGATATTGACCGTATACCTCAAGACTTGGTTATCAGTTACAGTCATAAAGAATATGTGCTGAGATATACTCTTCAAAACGGTTTCCAAGAGTGGCTCTCGGAACTGGATGGAGTAATTCCCAGCTGAATGATTTAACAGTTAAGTAAAAAAGAAGTCCCCCTCCGTGTTTCTTCAAAAATAAATAAGAAACCGGAGGGGGGCTTTTCTTTCATCAGGACAGGCATATTATTCAAAAGTGAAGGAAATGCCCCATATAATGCCGTTAATACCCACTCTTCACATTTTGCCAACCTTATTTTGCCGAAAACACCGACGGACACCGTAGTGGAAAGTCTTTATCTTTGCATCAGTGATGAACAATAAAAGAAAGAGCTCAGTGCTGGGCCGGAAAGGAACAAAGATATGAAGATTAAGGGTTTATTAAGTAGAACGTTCGCATGTACTACAATGATGGCTGTGGCAGTAGGGTTCACAGCCACGTCATGCGACAGTATTTTGGACGAAGACGATGTGGACTGCTCTGTGGAATACAGGGTGAAGTTTAAGTATGATTATAACATGAAGTATGCCGATGCTTTCTCTCGCGAAGTAAGCAGTGTTGCTCTTTATGCTTTTGATGACAACGGCAAGCTGGTATACCAGAAAACTGAGGCAGGCGATGCTTTGGCCGCCGACGGCTACTCGATGGTGGTCGATATGGAGCCGGGCGATTACCACCTTATTACATGGGCAGGTCTGAGCGATGAGGCCTCATTCTCCGTTCCTTTGATTACGCAGGGAGTGTCTTCGTTGGAAGAGCTTCAATGTAAAATGGACCGCATTTACTCTCGTGCAGCCGACGGAAGCGCTGTGGTAAGCAGCAAACTTTCTTCTTTGTGGCATGGCGAGGTTACCAAACAGTCGTTTACCCGCGCGGCAACCCAACAAGTGGTGACTGTTCCTTTGGTGAAGAACACCAATACCATCCGCGTTATCCTCCAGCAAATGGACGGGGTAACGGTAGATGTAGATAAATTTGAATTTACGATTACGGACGACAACGGTTTGATGAACTACGACAACAAACTGATTTCGGACGAAACTCTGACATATTATCCTTATTACCGTGCACAGGGCGGTACGGTGGTAGGCAAGTCGGCACGTGCCGAAGGCGACACGGCTGGCGAAGATGACAACATCAGCGTGGCGATTGCCCAAATCACAGTGGGCCGGTTGGTGGAGGAAAACAACCCCAAGCTGACTATTACCAACACCGAGACCGGCGAAACGGTTCTCTCCATCCCCTTAGTGAAATACCTGTTGCTCACCGAAGCCGAAGGTCATGACATGACTAACCAGGAGTATCTTGACCGTCAGGATGAGTACAACATGACTTTCTTCTTAGACGAAAGTATGAAATGGATTAATACCCGCATCATTATCAATGACTGGGTGGTTCGTTTCAATGATATGAATATGTGATGAGTGTGTAACGCTTAAAAACAGAGGAATCATGAAGAAATGGTTAACATATATAATGGTGGCGATGTTCTGCATCGGGCTTGCGTCGTGTGCCGACGTGATGGACGAAGGCGGGGGATGCCCTGAAGGAAAGGCGACAGTGAGACTGAAGATTTCCATGCCCACAGCAGAGGGGGCTCCTTATAGTGTGGCGAGGGAAACTACAGGCGAAGAGCAATATGAGAACACGATAAAGGGTACGTCGGATATACATATCTATGTTTTCAATAATGGTGATGGTAGTTGCATGGGCGAAGTGACCGGCTTGCAGCTTTCGGGTAACGATTATGATATAACAAGAGAGATTACAGGCGTGTTGCCTGATAATGTTTATGGGAAAAGTGTGAGGTTGGTGATGATGGCAAACTATGAAAGCAGAGGTGTTGCTCTTGTTGTGCCTGGAATAGGTACAAAGTATGCCTACTGGAAAAAGAATCCTACTTTTGGCTATGGAACTGTATCTTGGAGTGTGGCTGACGGAACTAGTGGAAAATATATCCCTATGTCGGGTGAGTGTGTTTTGACTGTTGCCGGCAATATGGGCAACAGTGGAGAGATTCCTTTGGAGCGTGCGGTGGCAAAGGTTCGCATAAAGGTGGCAGATGGATGTGACTATTCGATTGCGAGCTTACAAGCGAAAGGTGCCAAGGATAAAGGCTTTTGCTTGGCGCAGGACCCCTTTGCAGTGCCTGCGGAAGGAGCTTCGCTAGAGAATGTGTTGAAATTTACCGGCAATGAAATTACTTCCGGCAAGCAGAAAGAGTTCTATCTGCCCGAACAGACTCCCGGCGGCACTTCTCTTGAGCTGGTGATGTCAACCGGCAAGGGAAACACGGTTGAAAATGTTCCCGTGGAAATTCGTTTTAAGGATTATGAAGCCGGCTCATCGGAATATGAAGTGCGTAGAAACACCATTTATGAGTTCCTTCTGAGCAAAGGAGACGATAGCGGTAACATTAAGACGGACGTTAAGTCGACAGTAAAAAAATGGGTGGTGGAAGAGATAAATTCTGATTACGAATAAAAGGACAGGAGGAGAAGATATGAAAGCGTTAAAGTATATATGGTTATTCTTTGTGGTCGGACTGTTGGCGGCGTGCACGGCAGAAGATTTGGAGTCTTCCGCTTCGGGCGGCAGTGTGGATGGCGAAGCGGCTACCCAGATTGTAATCTCACGCAATGACTTGCTTCCTGTCAATATGAATGGTAGGGCGGCAGGAGGAATCGACGGATTGCTCTCTAAGGTCAATGATTTGAATATTTTATTTCATGTAAATAAGCATGGAGGGACAGAGGCAACATCGTATACCCATATTTATTGTAAAGGGGATGCTATTAATGTGGATGGTAAGTCTGTAGGTGGTGCTGCCAAGACATATTATATCAATGGGCATAGTGTGGACAAAATGGATACCAATTCGGATGTACATATTCATTGCAACGATTTGGCGGCAAAGCATGTGCTGAAGGTGGAAGTGATAGCGAACTATGGACAAGATTTGTATAACACTACTATTAATCAGTGGAATGCAATAAAGGAAGAAGGTGAGGAGAAGTTGAAGGATGGTTATTGCATGATGTATGGTATGTCTACTATTAAAAATGATACCCAGCATAATGACCCTAATGGTGCTTTGAATTGTAAGCGGTTTGATATCGACTTGAAACGTACCCGCGCCATGCTTTCAGTGAAGTTGGATGGTGCAGGATTATACCCGGGCGTGACGATTACTCCGACCAAGATTCGTTTGCGCAATGTGCCCAGTCAATGTGCGGTTACATCGCTGAATGCGATAGAAAATATAAGTGAGAGTCTTGAAGTCAGTCAAGAACAGACTTTAAATATGGGGGCGGTCACTCAAGGTTCTCATGTAGGCGAACATGCTGATGCAAGCGGTATACCCGAAAATTTTCAGCCTCTTTACCTGTTTGAAAATATGCAGGGAGATAATAATAGTGGAAATACGGAAGCTAGAATAAAGTATCCTGCCGGATGTAGCTCTGTGGATGACGCCAAGAACAGAGAGAAAAACTATAAATATTCTTATGTGGAAATTGATGCTGACTATGCATACCGCGATGCAGCTACACAGGCGGTAAAGGTTAGCGGTAAGATTGTCTATCGCTTCTTCTTGGGAAAGGACGATAAATCTAACTTTGATGTGGAAGGGAATCACTATTATAAATTGACCTTGAACTTAAAAGGTTTTGGTGGTGCCAAGGAAGATGGAAAAGTGGAAGATGGAAAGCTGGTAGTAAATCCGAACGATTTGAGTTGGCGCGTCGATATGGATGTAAGAGACTGGGGTTTTGTGAAAGATAAGTTTGATTTTGATGCACATGATATTGTCGGTACGTTTGCTGTGATGGGTGATGGTTGGAAAGTAAAAAACGTACAGGTAGGTAATCAAGGTACTTCGTGGATAGAGTTTGCTACAGATGATTCTGGGACAGGATGGACAAATCCAACCCTAAATAACTTTACGGTTGGGAAAAATGGAAAACTTATGTTCCATATTCAACCTTTATTTTATGGAAGTGGGCCTTTGGATCCGGATGGAGCATTTACGGAGAAATCTCTGGAAGGAAGTAAACTTTATAGAGAAATGAAGATTATATTGGAGAAAGATTCTAAAACTCAAGAAATTATTGTTAGACAATATGTACCTATTCCTATAAAAGTTACTTATAATGGGATAGAGCAAATTGTTTTTATGGAGCGTTTTGAAGAGTTTGGAGAAGATGATAATACAAAAGATGGCTTTGAATGGGGATGGCAAGGTGATGAATTGTCTAATTTAATAGATAAGTACGGACTTAGTGCAAAATATAGTTATGGTGACAGGGTAGGAAAGGAAAAAGAAGGTCTTAATACTTCTTATTTACAAATAAATAAACCTTCAAGTGCTGCTTATTATTGCTATAGAAAAGGAGAGAAACCTACCAATGGGCAAGGTGCTGAGGTTTTATATTATGCATTACCTGATGAAGCAACGATGCAAGCCATGCTAAATTATCAACATAAGGAAGAGTGGGGGCCATTTGAACCTATATACCGTGGTAGTAATTATTGGACTTCGTCTGTATTGAGTGGTGCTAAGAAGGAAACGAGATACTGGAATGGAAGCGGCTTTGCTTCTACTCCTGATAGAAACCAAAAGATGAGAGTGAGAGCGGTTTATACACATCATCAATGGTGATAACCTCTTCGTAAGTTGAATAATGAAACTCTCTTGGTCTTGAAAGTCTGAGAAAGTGAATGTATTATCTAATTAAAAGGATGTCAAGGCTCGAACGTAACTGTCGACATAGTATCCGGAAAGGTGTTCAGTCTTTCCGGATACATAAGTTGCTGAAACAAAGCTCGAAAACGATTGGAAATCAATCGGATATCGGGCAAAAAACACTATCTTTGTTCTAACTTTTGCAGACGAATCAATAATGAAGATGCATCGATTTACATTCATAGCCCTGCTGCTGGTTCTTCTTGCTTCATGCGGAGGGAAAAAGCAGGAAAATGGGAACGCCGACAAAGCCGGTGAGAAGAAAACATTGGCTTTTACATTGCCCGAAGTGCCTGTTATGCTACAGTCTGCCGAAGACAGGCTGCATTTTGTGGTGAATCACTATTGGGATAAGTTTGAGTTTAAAGATACGGCTTATATCCATGTGCCCGACGTCACGGAGCAGGCAATGGCCAATTATATTGATTTGCTGACACGTGTGCCACAGGCAATGGCGGATTCTTGTGTGACCCGCACTTTGCAGAGTGCATCTGCAGAACCGAAAATGCTGGACTATTTTGTCGAAACATTGCGTAAGTATCTTTTCGACCCTAATTCTCCCATGAGAAATGAAGAGCTGTTTGAGCCGGTGTGCCGTTTCGTTACTGCTTATGCATCGGCGGATGAGGCGGCACAGAGCCGTGCACGCTATGACTTGAAGCTGATTAACATGAACCGGGTGGGCGGTGTTGCTGCCGATTTTGTCTATACACTGGCTTCGGGAGCACAACGGCGTATGCATGATTTACGCACCCCTTATACGTTGCTGTTGTTTTATAACCCTGATTGTCATGGGTGTGCAGAGGTGTTGGCCCACATGAAATCATCTCCTGTGCTCACTGATGAGGAGATTATGAAGCAGGTCAGGATTCTGGCTTTTTATCCTGATGAAGAGCATGAGGTATGGGAGAATCATCAGGACATGATTCCCTCCAAGTGGATAAACGGTTATGATAAGGAATTGACTGTACTGAACAGGGAACTGTATGACTTGAAAGCTATGCCGACCCTTTATTTGCTTGATAAAGATAAAAAAGTATTGCTGAAGGATGCGCCGGTGGAACAAGTGGAGCAATATTTGGCACAAGTGCTTAGCAAGTAATTATTCCGGCTTTTCCATCAGCATTTTGTTGCTGAAGGTGGACGGAGTGGTACCATAGAAATCGACAAAGTGTTTGCGGAACGTAGCAAGGTCGCTGTATCCCACCATTTCGGCTATATCTTGAACGGTGTAACGCCGGCTGCGCAACAACTCGGCAGCACGTTTCAGACGAACGCCCCGAATAAATTCGCTGATGGTGAAATTAGTAATCATCTTCACCCGACGGTAGAGGGTAGGTTGGCTGATGACCATGATGTCTGCCAGCTTTTTCACGTTGAAATCGGGGTTTTTCATGTTTTCATTGATAATTCTCACTATTTCCATGATGAACGGATCTTCGGGGAACCGAATTCCGGCTTCTTCTGTTTTCTCTTCCGATGATGATTCCGACTCGGGACCGGGAGTAAGAAGTCGGGTATATATTTCCTTCAATTCTGCGCGGCTCTTGATGAGACGTTTGACTTTAGTGCGCAGTATGTTGGGGTTGAAAGGTTTCTGGATGTAATCGTCGGCACCCAGCTCGATTCCTTTCATTACATTCGCCTCTTCGGTGAGGGCGGTCAGCAGAATGACGGGGATGTGGCAGGTGGTAAGGTTTTCTTTTACCAACTGGCAGCATTTGAAACCGTCCATTACCGGCATCATGATATCGGTAATGATTAAATCGGGTATTTCTTCGCACGCTTTTTTGAAGCCTTCTTCACCGTTCTCGGCCATCAGCAAGTTGTATTCGTTACCGAATATCAGTTTCAGATACAGACGTATCTCCAGATGGTCTTCTATAATTAATAAGGTGTACTGTTTCTTTGTTTCGACTGTGGAAACCGGAGTTTGGACCGAATCGGCGGTTTCAGTCTGGGGTGGCAAATCAGGAATCGGGGATATGATTGGTGGGGAGGGCCGCTTTTGGAGTGCTGCACGTAAAATAGCGAGGTCAATATGGAGCCGTCTGAAAATAAAATAGACAATAAGCAGCACTATGACAAGGAATATTGTCAATATACCGCATAGGATAGCCCAAGTGTTGGGATTCCATGCACTGCTTGTCGAAAGATAGATGAAAATCATGCCCCTATGAGTCGAATTTTGTTTTGACTGAACAAAGATACGGTTTTTCTTGTTGGGAAAGCAATACTTTTGGAAAAAAGTGAACCATCCAGAGAATCGCTTATTCTTCAGGATGGTTCTATAATAAAAAATGATATGAAGGGGCTTTAGTATAATTGAAGAAATACATCGTTTATTTCTTCGATACAAAGATACGAATAAAAAATAGAAAACCAAACTTTTTAGAGAAAAAATGAATGATATACCTATATTTTTGATTAAAATACCTATGTATTTGATAAAAAATACCTTTGTAGTCTCATTCAAGTAGCGAAGACGATAAAGAAAAGGAGGCTGCAATGTGTTTTCGCACCTGAGCATTAAATAAAAAATAAATTGCTTAATTCATTGTGGTATAAAAGATAATGTCTATCTTTGCACCCGCGAAACGAATAAATTATATATCAACAAATCTAAAAATTATGTATTTAGACGCAGCTAAAAAACAAGAAATCTTTGAAAAGTACGGAAAGTCTAACACTGATACTGGCTCAGCAGAAGCGCAGATTGCTTTGTTTTCATACCGTATTTCTCACCTGACTGAGCACCTGAAGCTCAACAGAAAAGATTATAGCACTGAAAGAGCTTTGACAACTTTGGTAGGTAAGCGCCGTGCGTTGCTGAACTACTTGAAGGATCGCGATATCGAAAGATACCGTGCTATCGTTAAGGCACTTGGATTGCGTAAGTAATCCATTCTTTAGGAAAGGACTTAAGAAAAGCCGCTACTCTGAAAAGAGAAGCGGCTTTTTTATTGGCGTTTTATCCAATGGGGGCATATCTTCCGGTTCTTTTTACAGTGGATAATGCAGATTTTCATCGGTCATCTTTTCGAGCACTTCATGCAGATAGCGTGCTGATTCCCATTTGGCCATAGGCAGGTCGTGCAGCAGGCAGTTACCGCAGTCTTTGGGAGCGGTACCCGGCACTTCGCCTTCAAACTCAGCAACGAAACGGAAGGTTTCTTGCATCAGTTCTACGATGTCTTTTGATTCTAAGTCGCCTTTCATCAGCAAATAATTGCCTGTGAGACAGCCCATCGGACCCCAATAGACTATCTTGTCGCCCCATACTGGGTGGTTGCGCAGGAAAGTGGCGGCCAAATGTTCGATGGTGTGCAGTGCTCCCTGACCTAAGGCCGGCTCGCGGTTGGGTTCTTTCATGCGGATATCGAAAGTGGTGACGGTGTCGCCTCCTACTTGGTCTTTTCTTGAGACGTAGATGCCGCGCAGAAGACGGATGTGGTCAATGGTAAAACTGGGTATTGTTTTCATATTTCTGTTTTTATTATAAGTTTGCTGGTAATGAATGGAGGAAAATGCGAGTTACCTCGAATGAACGGTCGGCAATGGTGTCCCAAAAGTTGGTGTATTGTTCCCAATGATTGTCGGCACCCGGAGTGTCACTGATAATGCGGAAACTGATAAACGGTACCTTATATATATAACAAATCTGGGCAATGGCTCCTGATTCCATATCTACGGCCAGTCCTTCGGGGAAGGCTGACTTGATGGTATTGAGTTCTTGGCGGTCGGTGATAAATTTGTCTCCGCTGCAGATGAGTCCGCCGTGGATGGCTGTTTCTGTGTCTAATGACATGGCGCAGTTGAACAATGTTTCGTTGCCTTCAAACAGGGCGGGAAGTCCTTGGATTTGTCCGTAGGCATTTCCTTCGCCGCACCACACGTCATGGTAGACGATTTGGCGGCTGGCAACTACATCCATCACTTTCAGGCAATTGTCTATACCTCCTGCCACACCGGTGCTGATAATGCAATCGGGGTGGAAGTTGCGGATTAGTTCTACCGTGCCGGCGGCGGCATTCACTTTTCCGATACCGCATTTCATCAGGATAATCGTGTTGTTTTGAATTGTTCCTTCTGTATACAGGAACGGCCCTTCGGCATATTCTTTCTTGTTGTCGAGCAGTTGTTCCACCTGTTTTTGCTCGGCACTCATTGCAGTTATAATTCCTATTTTCATAATTCAACTTTATTTCAGATGCAAATGTACGCAATTTATCAGAGTATATCGTATCTTTGCAGCGTTAATAAACAGATATACTTATGAACTTATTTAAAAGAATACTACCTGATATCGTAGTGATTATCTTATTTGCCGTCATCTCGTTTGTTTACTTTTTCCCGGCTGTGACCGAGGGACGTGTTCTGTCGCAGCATGATGCGGTGGCGGGAATAGGTGCCGGCGAGGAATCGAAAGAGTACTTGGAACGTACAGGAGAGCGTACGCGCTGGACGAATTCGATTTTTGGCGGTATGCCTACCTATCAGATGGCTCCCAGCTACCATTCCACTGATATGCTGAAAGGGGTGGAGAGTCTGTATCATTTGTATTTGCCCGCTTATGTGTGGTATGTGTTTGTGATGATGCTGGGTTTCTATATTCTGTTGCGCGCTTTTGACTTCTCGGTGTGGCTTGCTTCATTGGGAGCGATTATATGGGCTTTTTCTTCTTATTTCTTCATTATTATTGCGGCCGGTCACATCTGGAAATTTGTAACATTGGCTTATATTCCGCCTACCATTGCCGGTATGGTGCTGGTCTACAGGGGGAAATACCTGTCGGGCGGCTTGCTGACAGCCATATTCGTTGCTTTACAAATTGTGTCGAACCATGTGCAGATGAGTTATTATTTCTTGTTTGTGATGTTGTTTATGGCAGTGGCTTTCGGAATTTCTGCTTATCAAAAGAAAGAACTTCCTCGTTTTTTCAAGGCGACAGGTGTGTTGGTGGTAGCGGGTGTATTGGGAGTATGTATCAATCTGTCCAATCTTTATCATACCTATGAATATAGTAAGGAGACGATGCGTGGAAAGAGCGAATTGGTAAAGCCGGATACGCATAATCAGACTAAAAGTGGATTGGAACGCGACTATATTACGCAATGGAGCTATGGTATCGGTGAAACATTTTCTTTGCTGGTGCCTAATGTGAAAGGTGGTGCGTCAGTGCCTCTTGCTGCTAATGAGAAGGCAATGGAAAAGGCTAATCCGATGTATGGAAGCATTTACAACCAGCTTGGACAATATTGGGGCGAGCAGCCCGGAACGTCAGGTCCGGTATATGTGGGGGCGTTTGTAATGTTTCTGTTTATTTTGGGCTTGTTTATCGTAAAAGGCCCGATGAAATGGGCACTTTTAGCTGCAACGGTATTGTCTGTGCTCCTTTCTTGGGGAAAGAATTTTATGGGATTTACGGATTTTTTCCTTGATTATATTCCGATGTATGATAAGTTTCGTGCGGTATCTTCTATTTTGGTAATTGCCGAATTTACAATTCCGTTGTTGGCAATGCTGGCGTTAAAGCAGATTATTGCACGTCCGCAAATAGTGAAAGAACAGGCGAGGGCGTTTTATATCAGCTTCGGACTCACAGGCGGTGTGGCTTTGCTGTTTGCACTGGCTCCGCGTTTTTTCTTCCCTTCTTATGTGTCGAGCATGGAAATGCAGGCTTTGCAGAGCATCCCGGCTGACCAGTTGGCTCCACTGATAGCCAATTTGGAAGAGATTCGTGTGAGTATTTTCACTTCGGATGCTTGGCGCAGTTTCTTTGTGGTGGCAATCGGGGCTGCGTTGCTGTGGCTTTATGGAATGGGTAAGTTGAAAGCAAAGCTGACGATTGGTGTATTGTTGCTGCTTTGTCTGGTGGAGATGTGGGATGTGAACAAGCGTTATCTGTATGATGCGCAGTTTGTGCCTCAAACAGCCCGGACGGAAGGCTTCCGGCCGACCGATACGGATAAGGCTATTTTGGAGGATAAGACATTGGACTATCGGGTACTGAATTTGGCTTCGAATACATTTAACGAGAATAATACTTCTTACTGGCATAAGAGCATAGGCGGTTATCATGCTGCGAAGTTGCGTCGTTATCAGGAGATGATAGAGGAACATATCAGTCCTGAAATGAGCAATCTGTTCAAGGCCGTGTCTGAGGCCGGTGGCGATATGGCAAAGGTGGATGCGTCTGCTTTCCCGGTGCTGAATATGCTGAATACGCGCTATTTCATTTTCCCTTTGCAGGGGGGGAAGACTATGCCGTTGCAAAATCCTTATACATTGGGTAATGCGTGGTTTGTGGACGAGGTGCAGTATGTAAATAATGCGAACGAGGAAATAGACGCTTTACATAAAGTGGCACCTGCAAAGGTGGCGGTGGTCGACAAGAAGTTTGCAGAGCTGGTAAAGCAGACTGCGGCTCCTGACTCGTTGAGCTCCGTTACGTTGGTGGCTTACGAACCGAATGACTTGAAGTATGAGGTTGACTCGGAGAAGGGGGGCGTTGTTGTTTTCTCCGAAATCTATTATCCGGGTTGGCAGGCTTATATTGATGGGGTTGAGGCACCTCACGGCAGGGCGGACTATATTCTGCGTGCTATGAATGTGCCGGCAGGAAAACATACGGTTGAGTTTAAGTTCGACCCGAAGTCGCTGCATACGACAGAAACAATTGCTTTTATTGCTTTGGGATTATTGGCAGTAGCGGTGTTGCTATTGCTGGTTTTGCGGGGAAAAGCTTTATGTCGCTCCTGATTATTTTCCTTGTTGTATTTAATCAGAGCCCATCGCTTTTATTTATAAGCCAGACGCACCACAAACCAAGCATGGTGCAGCACGGTGCTGACCAGTCCGTAATGCTTCACCATGATGCGGAAACGCTCTTTCAGTGAGGCTTTATGGTTTCGGGTGGTCATTCCTTCGCTCAGATAGTCAATGAGGGTGAGATGTGTATTATGCAATACTTTCGCCTTCTTCATGATGCGGATGCACCAGTCAAAGTCTGCCGAAAAGCGGTAGTGTAAATCGTATGGTTCTTCTAAGGCCAGTTCTCTGCGTGCAAAGAAGGCCTGATGGCAGACCAGCATGCCTTTCTTGAAACTCTTCCAATGGAGCGTTTCGGGAGCAGAGAGACGGCGTTTGTAAAGGAAATGCCCTTCACTGTCCACTATGTCTGTTTCGCCATAAATTACATCCGGCAGTATCGTTCCGGTCAGGGAATGAGCGATTTGTAAAAGTGTATCATCTTCATGAAGTCCGTCTCCGGCATTCAGAAAACAAAGGTAGTCTCCTGTTGCCAGTTTGATGCCTTTATTCATGGCATCATATAAACCTTTGTCGGGTTCGCTGACAACGGTATGTATGTGCTCCCTGTATTTGTTGACGATAGCCAATGTGCCGTCGGTGGAGCCTCCGTCCACGATAATATATTCTACGTTCTTATAAGATTGGGTGACAATGCTTTGTATCGTGTCTTCCAGCACTTTCTCCGCATTATAGGTCACGGTGATGATGGAGAACTTGGGATGAGGATGAATATTATGCATGGCTTCCTGTAATCTTATTATAGATATCGATATATCTCATTGAAATAGTGCTCTCGGAATAGCTGGAGAGTGCTTTTCGGCAAGCTTCCTCGCTCAAGCTGTCGTATTCGCCTTCGGTCAATGTCCAACGGATACCATTGGCGAGGTCTTTAGCCGATTGGTATTCGGCCACATACCCATTGTGCAGATGGTCTATCATTTGGGGGATGCCTCCTACATGAAAGCCGACACAGGGGATGCCGCATGCCATTGCTTCTACAATGGTGTTGGGAAGATTGTCCTGTAAGGAAGGAGTGACGTAGAGGTCGACAGCATTATAGATATCCACCAGTTCCTTTTCGTTGCTCACATAGTTCATCGGATAAATGGGGAAAGGAAATAAGGAGGCATACTGCTCGGCTTGTTTACCGAACACTACGACACCCAATTGTTTACTTAACCCGGGGTCTTGAGAGGCAAGAATCTTGCATGCTTCTACCAGATAGTCAATGCCTTTCCGCTTGTCGGTGATTTTCACCGAGCCAAAGAGCAATAACTTCCTGTCTTGCGGCAGATGGCATTTTTCTCGTGCCTGCTGCTTGCTGCGCGGTCTGAACAAGTTGGTATTGATGGCATTGGGGATATTGGTGATGGTTTGCCCTTTCAGCAGTTCGCTTTGTTTTGCCATGGCTTCCAGCCAACGGCTGCATGCCACGAATGTGATGTTTGCCCCGTCAAACAGTTTCCTTTTCTTCTCAAAAATGCGATAGGAAAGGTCTTTCTTTCCTCCTTTAAACAATAGAGGACAGTGATGGCATTCGTGGGTATATTTGTCGCAATCGCCTGCATAATGGCAAATGCCGGTGAAAGGCCACATGTCATGCATAGTCCACACGATGGGTTTACCCGACTCTATGATGCGGCGTATATCTGTCAGCGAGAGCATACCTTGATTAATCCAGTGCAAATGAATCACATCTGCCTGATTGAACTCGGGGAGTGCGGAAATGTTTGTACCTGTGTTGGCAATGTCTACGGCAAAAAGATTATGCTTTTTAAAATGGTTCGCTTTCCAGATGACGATGCGTTCCCAAATGAATTGCCATACTTTCCACCATGATTTCTTCAGTTGAACCACGCTAATCCGGTCGGTCTGTTTGTCGCGGACGAGCATTTTGGCTTTTATCCCATTGTTTCTCAGGGCTTCCATCAGGCGGTGGGCTGCAATGGCGGCGCCTCCTGTTCGCTCAGACGTATTGATGATAAGTACTCTCATGTGCATTAACGTTTATGCAAAGGTACGTTTTTTAGAAGAAATGTTTGATATCTCTGATAAGCTTTCTGCTATCTCGCGCGAAAAGATTTCGAGATTGAAGCGTTCTTCCGCCAGCTTGCGTGCATTGGCTCCCATTTTTCGTGCCTCTTCGGGATGGTCTGCCATGTAGCGGATGGCATTTATCCATCCTTGTACGTCACCGTATTCTACAGTGATGCCGATTCCCTCTTTGTCAATGTCAACTTCGAAATTGGGATTACGGGAACAAATGACAGGAAGACCGAGTGCGAATGCTTCTACCAGGGTGGTCAGCCCCACTGTGTAAGGAAAGTCGAGGCAACAGATAACGATGCAACTCTTACAGGCTACCATTTTTGCCAGCTCGTAAGGGATGATGCCGCCGGTGTAATGGATATGAACCGATTCGGAGAGGGAGAAACTTTCAATAATCTCTTTGTAGTTGATATGTCCACATTGGGGGGAGATATATAAATCAAATTCTTCTTCTGTCGCTACAAAAGCCTGTAAGAGGGTACTTACATCTCTGTTTTCCTTTCCTGTAGAGACAAAACCCAGTGTTTTCCGGTCGGGTATCTCTGCCAGTAGATGGTCATAAAAAGCTAAATCCGGGCCCCAATGGATTAATTCCATTTTTAGGGGTGAAGCTTTCAGAGACAGAAGAGAATCTTTTATTAGCTTTTGACTGAAAAAGTACATTTTATCAATTCCGGTATAGAAAAAACGCGATACTGCTTCCCTAAGTTTATTTGAGGAACGGCTTACGGCTGTGTGATGCCAAATGGCGATAGGCTTCCGGTATAGCCCGAGTGCACGTAGAAAGATAATCAGCTCCAGTCCTCTGAAAGAAGTGCCATATATTGCATCGTAGTGTTCCTTGCAGCATAGAATCTCTTTGGCTGTGTATAAGGCCAATTTTAAACGGCCGTTTATCGCTTTGTAGCGGTGGAGAATGCAGTCGATGCCATTCTTTTTGAATAATGGCAATCCGTATAAGATATGTCCCGGATGCCGGTACTGTTCCCATTCTTGAAGTGCCGGTTTGATGGGGCGGGTATGATAATAATATATTTTCATATTAATTTGCAATATCCATGTATTGATTATATGGGCAAAAGTAGTGGTTTTCAGCGAAACATCGTACAAAGTCGTAGATTATTTGTATTTTTGCGCAACATACTAAACAAGGAGAATTAATAATGAAGAAAGTCGTATTTTTAGGGTTAGGTTATATCGGCCTGCCTACGGCTGCCGTAGCAGCTGCTCATGGATATGAGGTGGTTGGTGTAGATGTGAATCCTACAGTAGTGGAAACTATTAATCAGGGGAAAATACATATTGTAGAGCCGGACTTGGGGAAAATTGTAAACGATGTTGTACGTGACGGACATTTCAGAGCCGTATCCAAACCCGAGGCTGCTGACGCTTTTTTTATTGTTGTACCTACTCCTTTTAAGCAGAATCACCGTGCCGATATCACTTATGTGGAGGCTGCAACACGGTCTGTGATACCTTATTTGCAAGAGGGCAACTTGTTTGTGATAGAATCTACTTCTCCTGTTTATACGACGGAACGTATGGCGGAACTTATTTATAAAGAACGTCCCGAGTTGAAAGATAAGATATACATTGCTTACTGTCCTGAACGGGTTTTGCCCGGAAATACACTTTATGAGTTGGTACATAATGACCGGGTGATTGGCGGTATCACTCCGGCGTCTACCGATAAGGCGGTTGAGTTTTATGCTGCTTTCGTACAGGGAAAGTTGCATAAGACGAATGCCCGCACAGCCGAAATGTGCAAATTGACAGAGAACTCATCCCGTGACTCTCAAATAGCTTTTGCAAATGAGTTGTCTATGATTTGTGACAAGGCGGGAATCAATGTTTGGGAGCTGATAGAATTGGCCAATAAACATCCGCGTGTAAATATCTTGCAGCCCGGTTGTGGTGTCGGTGGTCATTGTATTGCCGTCGATCCGTGGTTTATTGTATCCGATTATCCGGAACAAGCGCAATTAATCAAGCGTGCCCGTGAAACCAACGACTATAAGGCGGATTGGTGTGCCAATAAGGTATTGGAAACATGTCAGAACTTCGTTGAAAAGAATGAGCGCGAACCGGTGGTGGCATGTATGGGATTGGCTTTCAAACCCAATATTGATGATTTGCGCGAGTCTCCTGCAAAATATATTGCTTCACGCATCGTCTCTGAGTCCAGAGCTGATGTGTTGATAGTAGAACCTAATATTACATCGCATCCCAGTTTTCATCTGACAGACTATAAGGAGGCTTATCATAAGGCGGATATCATCGTATGGCTGGTTAGGCATAGTGTGTTTGTAGGGATGCCTGAAGAAGAAGGAAAACTTGAATTGGATTTCTGCGGAGTCAGAAAGTAACGGGATTATTATTCAACTAGTTAATGCGAAAATGAAAAAGATTTTATTGGTCTTCGGAACTCGTCCTGAAGCTATAAAGATGGCTCCGTTGGTCAAAGCTTTGCAGAAGGATTCGGAGCACTTTGAGACAAAAGTTTGTGTGACTGCCCAACATCGCCAGATGTTGGATCAGGTGTTGGAGGTATTTGGCATTGTTCCGGATTATGATTTAAATATAATGGCACCTGACCAGGATTTATATGATATCACTTCAAAGGTATTACTTGGATTGCGGGATGTGTTGAAAGAATTTCATCCCGACACTGTGCTGGTTCATGGCGATACCACTACCTCTATGGCTGCGTCTCTTGCCGCATTCTATCAGCAGATTGCCGTAGGCCATGTGGAAGCGGGGTTGCGTACTTATGACATGCTTTCGCCGTGGCCGGAAGAGATGAACCGGCAAGTGACAGACCGTATTTGTACCTATTATTTTGCTCCGACGGGGAAGTCTGAACAGAATCTGTTGGCAGAAAATATAAACAAGGAAAAGATATATGTAACCGGCAATACGGTTATCGATGCTTTGCTTATGGCTGTAGATATCATTGATAAGAAACCGGGAATGAGAGAAGAGATTCAGCTGGAGCTTCAAAATAAAGGATATGCCATTGGTGAACGGCAGTATATTCTGGTGACCGGGCACAGGCGTGAGAACTTCGGAGAAGGCTTCTTGCATATCTGTAAAGCCATCAAGGAACTGGCAGAGCTGCACCCGGATATGGACTTTGTTTATCCGGTACACTTGAATCCGAATGTACAGAAACCGGTGTATGAGTTGCTTTCCGGCGTGGAGAACGTTTATTTGATTTCTCCATTAGATTATTTGCCGTTTATCTATGCCATGCAACATTCTTTTTTAGTGCTTACGGATAGTGGGGGGGTGCAAGAAGAGGCGCCATCATTGGGAAAGCCCGTATTAGTGATGCGTAATACCACTGAACGTCCCGAAGCGGTAGAGGCCGGTACTGTGAGACTGGTGGGAACGGATGCTGCTGCTATTGTAGACAATGTAACAGAACTGCTTCGTGATAAAGAACTCTATAAGCAAATGTCTGAGACGCATAATCCGTATGGCGACGGACATGCTTGCGAGCGGATTGTAAAAGCTTTGATATGATTGGCCGGTGTGTGCTATAATAAAAGCTCCATCAGTTTGAAATATTATCTGCACTGATGGAGCTTTTATTTTAGATTGGCGGATTGGATTTATTGTGCCATAAAGTCTTGAAAAGCTTTCAGATAGCGTTCGCTTACGGTATTGAGATTGATTTTTTCTTGTATCACTCGTTCCGATTCTTTTCCCATCTGCTTGCATAGTTCGGGCGAAGAAAACAGTTGGTTGATTTTTTCTGCCAGACTGTTTACATCACCATCCTTAAAGAAGAAACCATTTTCTCCTTCAGTCACCAAATCGCGTTCTGTGCTGTCGCACACCGAGCAGAGTATCGGCATTCCATAAGTCATGGCATCGTTTATAGAAAGACCTCCCATGCCGGCTAAGACATAAACAGTCGATTCGTTCATGTAGGCGCCTAAGGTTTTAGGGTCGTATACGGCACCGATAAAGCGGATAGAGTCGTTTAGCTTGAGAAGGGCCGACTGCTGTTTCAGATTGTCCGACTCAGGGCCGTCACCCACTATAACGAGTTCTGCATCAGGAAAGTCGGGAAGTATTTTGCCGAATGCATTGATGAGTAAGTCCACCCGCTTCCATTTTACCAAACGTCCAATGTGGAGCAGTCTTCTGCTTGAAGGCGGCAATAGAGGAGATGATGTTTGTACGGTTTTCTTTTCTTTCAGCAGAGCTTCCGTGTCGGTGGCATTATAGGTGACATGTATCTGTTCCCTTTTTACCCCGTATGAAGGTAATATATCATAGGCGGCAGTGGAATAGTTTAATGTTCCTGTTGCCTTGGCATAACAATATTTGCGTATTTTGGCTGTTAGCCATTGGCGTAGATAAAACCCTGCGCCGCTGCTAAGTAAACGCATACTTTCGTCAATCATCGGATTCTTCCGGAAATATTCTTTTATCTTGCCGTAAGGAGGCGTTTGAAAGGGAATTTCCCGAATGACGAGCCGGGTGCCACACCTTTTTATGGTTTTTCTTAGTTGTGGTTGGAAGAATACTTGCAGAAAGTATGGCCAGCCCATCACAAGAATATCCGGTTTCTCTTCCCGGATGATTGCAGGTAGTGAAGGATAGCCACTTTTACCGTAGAACATTTTTTTCTCAAGCGCAGTGAGGTGTTTGTACATCCCTCCCTCCACCATTTTAACTCCTTTCCCGATAGTGGCATTTCCTTTTTGTGGGGTGACCACTACAATTTCAACACCTTTTTCGCATAGCTTGTTGAGCATAGAGCTGAGATAATGCGGTATGCCGCCAAATGTGAATAGTACTTTCATAGATGTATCCTATATATTTTTTTGTAATGACCTTTTAAACCTCTTTTTTAGTGCAGAGGGTATTAGCTTTCCTATTTTTTGTTTTGCGCTTAATGAGAATTTCCGCTCAATGGGTTGTGTAAGCAATAGATAACTTCTATATAGATAGTTCTGAAGCGTTGCATCTTTAGGACGATAGTTGGCAAAACATGTTTTTCTTATATATCTCCACCATAGCTTTCTTTGGGGATGGGTAGAGAGGATGGACCAAGGTTTTACCGGGCCGATATAATGAACGATAACCGGAGATTTCTTTGCTTCTTTTATTTCCTCTTTACTCCATATTTTTGCAGCAATATCTTTTTCCAGAAGATAATTCATATTGTATTTAGGAGGAATATATAGAGTCTTTTTTTGACTTATATAATTAAGAAAGTCCTGATCGGGTGCTCCTATCAGTTTGTAGTTTTTTTGTACAAACTCATTCATTAGAGTGACTAAATCTATTTCTCTTAAAGCCTTTAGGTTTAATAATAGAATGCCGGCATTATAGTATGCATGAGTCTTTTCTATCCCCATAGATACTTGATAATTTATATTGTAAGCACTTGCAGAGTCTTTGGCTGCCGCTATATAATAGTTGGAAATGTCTAGATTGAATAATGATGATAAATTGTCATTGACAATGATATCACCGTCTAAATATAATATTTTATCTAGTTCGGGCAATAACTCAGGCAGGCAAAGCCTGAGTAGAGTAGCTTTTCCGTGTCTTGTTTCAGGAAAACCCTCAATTTGTTCCTGTCTAATTTGGAGTCCGTTAAAAGTTCCTTTTCGTTGTCGGGTGAAGTTTGCCAAAAACTCTAAATCGGCTTCTTTCAGTGTGTTTTCCAGATAAAGCAGATAAATAGATATGTTTTCCCCTTCGTTATTGTCGAAAAGAGATTGTAAAACAGCTGTGACAGGTATTATATAATTTGAATCAGCAGCTAAAGCGATATGATTTTTTTTGTTTTCCATAAAATCTTCTTATTTACGTGAGTCAAATAGATGATTGTTATAAAAGGCAAAGCATGGATAAAAGAAAGAACGGAATAGATTGATTGACAATCTTGGCATCAATAGATGCTTGTACTTTAAAGAAAGCCAACACAAAGATATGAATGAAGGTATTCCTCGTTTCAGCATCAAGCCTGCTACACGATGGGCAACTTCTAAACCTTTTTTATTTTGAGCCGTATTATATATATATTGGTAGAACCATTGCCAGTTCTCTCCTTTTTGAAGTTTTTGGAAATTAGTATACCCCTTTAAATAGGGGAGATATTTTTTATTGGCTTTATTCTTATAGCCTGCCATCACTGACTCTTGATGGAGGCGGTGATAAGTGAGTATTTGTTCACATTGAACGGCTCCATTAAACAGATAAGCATTTACGGCCAACCACCAATCGTAGAAAATATGGTCATTCCAACACGGAATCTGTTCTATGAATTCTCTTTGCAGTAACATGGCGTGTCCGGGAATAACATTCGTAAATAATAGACGTTCCAGCGTATTGTTGTAGTTGATTGCCTGCTTTATGTTGCTTACTGTATTTTGTACAGAGGTTGTGGAATACGCGTATGACATTGAATGTCTGCCGATGCACTTTACCAGTTCTTCTAATTTATTGGGATACCAGATATCATCCTGATCGGCAATGGCGATTAAATCTCCTTTGGCATCCTGAATGGCTGTGCGGAAATTCGTATTATATCCTAAATTCTTTTCATTAATTTTCCATCGGATATAAGAATAATGAGCTGCATATTCTTTGATTATAGTAATAGTGCCGTCCGTGCTTTGGTCATCTTGAATTATCAATTCATAGATGGGATAAGTTTGTGCGACAATGGAATCCAACTGCTCACGAAGATATTTTTCTCCATTATATGTACACATTGCAATAGATACTTTTTGTATCTTTTCATTATATGTTGCCATCTTGTCTTTTTCTTAAGATAAAATTAATACATTCTCTGAAAATAACTGATTTCATTTTCCATAATACCAGCCCATATCCTCCTGCTACTATTATGATTTTGGCTATAAAGTTTAAATAGATATTCGTAATGGGCAAAGTTATGTAATAGGCTAATATTATTAATGCCACTGATAAAAGGAGATAAGGGGAAATATCTTTTATCATATCTTTGAGCGTTAAAGATATTTCACGACGTGCAAAGAAGAACCATACAAAGAGCCATAATATATTGATTGATACGAATATGCGTAACATCCAGTTTATGCCGTAAGGATAGATTATACATGCAGTAATTAGTTGTAGGATGCTTAGTGTTATGGTGTTAATCATATAAATAGAAGAGCGGCCACGGCTGATTATTAAATTGGAGAAGAGAGAGCAAATAGGAATAAATGCTCCCCAAATGCAAAGTAATTGAAGGATATTGGCGCTTGCCAACCATTTGTCTGTAATGGTAATGAGAATAAACTCTTTGGAAACAAAGCTTAATCCTAACATGGCCGGGAAAGAAACAAAAGCCGTAAAACGGAGCAGTTTACGGAAAACCGCCAGCTGGCGTGTTGCATCATCCGAGATTCCTGTTAAAACAGGCTGTGCGATTGAGTTTATCATTCCTGTAACAGTGGTATGCCCCATTCCGTTCCACTTATTGGCTTGAGTGTAGTTTCCGACTTCATTTTCATTATAAAATTTTCCTAATAGTACAGAGAAAAGATTATTGTTGATAATATTGAATATGTTGGTAATCAATAGTTTATTGCTGAAACCGAACATTTCTTTTATAGGCGTAAAATCAAAGTCCAATGTCGGTTTCCATTTGGCAAAATAGAAATTGAGTATAGTGATGATAGTAACATATACCAAAGACTGTGTTGCAATTCCCCAATATGCAAATCCGTTAAGGGCCATTATGATACTTATGAGTCCGGAGATTATTAGAGCAGTAAGGTAAATAATGGCATTCTCTTTGGTTTTTAAATGTTTGAAAAGTAGGGCGCGTGGTGCAATGCTGAGGCTGGCAATAATAAAGCCTAAGAAAGAGTAACGTGCCAGCGGGGTGAGTTCGGGGATATTGTAGAAGTCGGCAATATATGGAGCACTTAGAAAAAGTATAATGTAAAGAGTGATGCTGCATAAAGTGCTAAACCAGAATACAGCATTGTAATCTTTGTGGGTGGTATCTTTCCGATTGGTTAGTGCGGAGATAAAACCGCCTTCTTGTAAAACTGCTGCTATAGCAGAAAATATGGTAAGCATCCCCACCATACCATAGTCCTCGGCGTTAAGGATTCGTGCAAGGAATATCCCGAAAAAAAGATTCAACAACTGCTGTATGCCGTTGCTCAGTCCGCCCCAGAAGAGGCCCTTTGCTGTCTTTTCTTTTAAGGATTGTTCTGCCATCTTATAAATGGATTATAAAAACAGTCAGGCTGAAAGCGGACGTTTCGGTTGCTTTCAGCCTTTTCTGTATTTCGGTGGGTATTATTTTACTTCACTTCCGGGTTTTACCTCTTTCAACAGAGAGGTGACAGCCAGTGAACCATCAAAGTTTTCGGCGCTTAGAATCATGCCTTCGCTTACCAGACCATTCTTGAACTGGCGTGGAGCCAGGTTTGCAATGAACAACACTTGTTTTCCTACCAGTTCTTCCGGGGCGTAGTGCTGGGCGATACCGCTGACAATGGTACGGTTCTCCAGCCCGTCGGCAATCTTGAACTTCAGCAGTTTCTTCATCTTGGGAACTGCTTCACATTCCAGTACGGTTCCTACACGGATATCCAACTTCTCGAACTCTTCAAAAGAGATAGTCGGTTTGATAGGATTAGCTTTGTAGCTTGCAGCCTCATTCTCTTTTTTAGTAGCCAGCAATTTGTCTACCTGTGCCTGAATTGTTTCGTCTTCTATCTTCTCGAACAGCAATTCAGCCTTGTTCAATTGATGGCCTTCTGCCAAGAGGTCGGTACGTCCCAACTGCTCCCATTCAAAGGTATCCATATTCAACATCTTACGAAGTTTTTCGCTGCTGAACGGCAGGAACGGTTCGAATGCAATAGCCAGATTAGCTACCAGTTGCAATGCTATATTCAGGATAGTGGCTACACGCGGCATATCAGTTTTGGCAAGTTTCCACGGTTCGGTGTCTGCCAGATATTTGTTACCGATGCGTGCCAGATTCATTGCTTCTTTCTGAGCATCGCGGAACTTGAAGACATTCAGCAGTTTTTCTACTTCCGCTTTTACATCTGCAAATTCCTTCAGTGTATCCTTGTCATATTCTGTCAACTCTCCGCAGGCGGGAACGCATCCGTTAAAGTATTTCTGAGTCAGTACTAAAGCACGGTTCACAAAGTTTCCGTACACGGCTACCAATTCATTGTTGTTGCGTGCCTGAAAGTCTTTCCATGTGAAGTCATTGTCCTTCGTTTCGGGAGCATTGGCGGTCAGCACATAGCGAAGCACATCCTGCTTTCCGGGGAAGTCCTGCAAATATTCGTGCAGCCATACAGCCCAATTGCGGGAAGTGGAAATTTTATCTCCTTCCAAGTTCAGGAATTCGTTGCTTGGCACATTATCAGGCAAAATGTAACTGCCTTCCGCTTTCAACATAGCCGGGAATACGATGCAATGGAACACGATATTGTCTTTTCCGATGAAATGAACCAGACGTGTTTCGGGGTCTTTCCACCATGTTTCCCAACTGTCGGGCAGTAATTCCTTTGTATTTGAAATATATCCGATAGGAGCGTCAAACCATACATAAAGCACTTTTCCTTCCGCTCCTTCTACGGGAACGGGGATACCCCAATCCAGGTCACGGCTTACGGCGCGTGGCTGCAAGCCCATGTCCAGCCAGCTCTTGCACTGTCCGTACACGTTGGGACGCCATTCTTTGTGGTCTTCCAGAATCCATTTGCGCAACCAGCCTTCGTGCTTATCCAACGGCAAATACCAGTGTTTGGTTTCACGCATCACAGGCTTACTGCCGCTGATGGCACTTTTCGGATTAATCAAATCGGTGGGTGACAATGAAGTACCGCACTTTTCGCATTGGTCGCCGTATGCACCTTCTGCGTGGCAATGGGGACATTCACCTGTGATGTATCGGTCGGCCAAAAACTGGTGAGCCTCTTCATCGTAATATTGTTCAGATGTCTTTTCGATGAATTCCCCTTTGTCATACAGTGTTTTGAAGAACTCGGAAGCCAGTTCGTGATGTGTCTTTGATGAAGTGCGGGAGTAAACATCGAAAGAAATTCCGAATTCTTTAAAAGAGTCTTTAATCAGTGTATGATAGCGGTCGACCACATCCTGAGGGGTAATTCCTTCTTTTTTGGCACGGATGGTGATGGGCACCCCATGTTCATCTGAACCTCCGATGAACAGTACGTCTTCTTTTTTCAGGCGAAGATAGCGTACATAGATATCTGCAGGAACATATACACCTGCCAAATGGCCAATGTGCACCGGACCGTTGGCATAAGGCAGTGCCGAGGTGACGGTGGTTCTTTTGAATTTCTTTTCCATATTATGTATGTGCTTTTTGTTATTTCTGATAGTAAGGTGCAAAGGTAATGATTTTTAGTGAAGTAAATGGAATATGAGGCTATTTCTTTCTGTATTTTTGGTTGGGATGTCTGGGGCTTTCGGGATATAGTCTTTCTATTAGATTATTGCTAATCATATCTTTTAGTATATGATTTTGCAGATATTTGCTGTTTTTATTGACTCTTTGAGCTAATTCTTCCAATGAAGTATAGTCTTTGCAGTTATTGCAAATCAAATTATATAGTTCGTCTTGACTTAATCTTTGTTTGGTACTATTACTTGCAACATTACTTGCAACATTACTTGCAACATTACTTGCAACATTACTTGCAACATTACTTGCAACATTACTTATGTTTGAAGCATATAGGTGATACTTTGTTCCTCTGCCGTTGCCTGTAGAAGAAAGGAAATGCCTTTCACATAATTCTTTTAATATCAGTGAAATATCTGCTTTGTGCAGATTGAGGACAAAGCGTAGTCGTTCATTATTTACTTCTCCTTCTGAATGGGCCAATGATAAAATCATTAATCGGTCATAACCAATGTTTAGGATTGCTTCACCATATAATTGGGTTAATACATCTTTGGTCTCTTCAGGAATTAAAGATTCCATTTGTAAGGTCAATATAACCTTATCCGGCCTATTTTTTGTACAAAGAATGGGCTCTTTCCAATTCTTTTCTTTCCATCCTTTTAAAATCTTGTCCACTCCGCTTCCGGCTTTTTCTGCTTTTCCTAGCATCATAAACATTTGTTGCAGGTGCTTGTTTCGGCATACGCTTTCACCACCTGTAAAATATTGCCTTCGTGATATAAGAAGAGTGCCTGGATTAGAAAAAACGAATTGATTGCTATAATGCTCAATCACAATATTAGCATCCACTGAGAAATCAGAATGCACTAAAGCGTTTACAAACGCTTCTCTTATGGCTATGTGGGTAGGTGTTTCGTCGATTCGTGTATCGTTGTCTAGTTGAAATGGTTTAGGCAGAACGGAAGTTAGTTTTGGTAACACACGTCTGTAAAACTGAAATAAATTAGCTTCCCATTCTCCGTTAGGACATATTCTGTCAATCCACCTTGCTTTTTCTGTATGTGGCGGAATTTCGCGATAGTCCGGGAAGAAATTTGGAGCGCATTCTGGGTCAGTAATACTTTCAGTTTTTCCAAACATGAGTAAACCGGCAAGGGTGAAGCCTTGCTTCCCTGTTTTTCTATCTACTCTGTAACCTCCTAATTTTTTAAGTAATTCAAGATCATCTAAAGCCAACCAAGGATGCTCGGGTTTGGAAACATTAAACAATCGTCTATATTGAGCCAATGAGTTAGCGTCAATATCATCTATTGTATAATTTTCCAAGATACGACTGTCGGCAGGGATAGAATCATTTGCGTCTGCAAACATACGTTGTACTTCCTTTTCTGTGCATTTGAAATCACCTTCAAAATCTCTTTTATAGGTCCCATTATATGGATTGGGAGTACAATAGACAGGTTTTTGGGTTCTGTCGGCCATAGGAATATAGAATAACAAAATAGGGTGTCCTTTATAACTTCCGTCTATTATATCATTATTCTTTAGTAGATTACAATTTACTACTTGCTTATTGTTTACATTGCGCCAAAAGTCCTTTTTGTATTTCTCGATTTGCTCTGTTGTCAGGTCATCCAATGAAAATTGATTGTTTTTTTCTTTAATGCCGAGTACGATTGTTCCGCCTTCTGTGTTGGCAAAAGAGGAGTAAGTCTCCCAAAAACTACCGGGAAAGCCACCAGCTGCACTTTTAAATTCGATTTCCGATGATTCTCTATCAGTTAATAAAGAGTCTATATAGTTTTCGATATGCGTATTGTTCATAACAAAATCAGAGCTTATTCATGTTGTGCAAAGGTAATGATTTTTAGTGAAGTAAATGGAATATGAGGCTATTTCTTTCTGTATTTTTGGTTGGGATGTCTGGGGCTTTCGGGATATAGTCTTTCTATTAGATTATTGCTAATCATATCTTTTAGTATATGATTTTGCAGATATTTGCTGTTTTTATTGACTCTTTGAGCTAATTCTTCCAATGAAGTATAGTCTTTGCAGTTATTGCAAATCAAATTATATAGTTCGTCTTGACTTAATCTTTGTTTGGTACTATTACTTGCAACATTACTTGCAACATTACTTGCAACATTACTTGCAACATTACTT
>OFHA01000015.1_pt1 | contig 131680 bp, 109 predicted proteins | sample 1521891 | NCBI WGS metagenome assembly OFHA01 (sample SAMEA3504089, study PRJEB24116) | mouse gut metagenome | biome: mouse gut; feature: mouse-associated habitat; material: faeces | place: Denmark | collected 2011
GAACCCTCGCGCCGGTTACCCGACCTATACCCTTAGCAGGGGCACCTCTTCGGCCTCTTGAGTACTTCTCCATGGCCTTGCCTTGTCCGCATTTCTGCGTCACAAGCAAGGATTATTTTACATGCATTGCGTAAATTTGTCAATATCTTTTTTTAATTTTTTTAATTTTTTTATTTCTGGTTTCGGCGGTATGCTTCGGCTGCTGTTTCATAAAGGTCATTTCCTTCGGAATCTATAACCACTGCCATCGGAAAATTCTCTACCTCAAGCCTGCGCACTGCTTCCGTTCCAAGGTCATCGTAGCAGATTGTCTCTGATTTTTTCACGCATTTGGAAATCAGTGCTCCTGCACCGCCGGCTGCTGCAAAATATACCGCTTTATTCCGGATAACAGCTTCTTTGACCTCTCTGGAACGCTTTCCTTTTCCAATCATTCCTTTTAACCCGAGGTCGAGCAGCTCTGGCGTATATTTATCCATCCTGCTGGCTGTTGTAGGGCCGGCAGAACCAATCACCTGCCCATCCCTTGCAGGAGACGGGCCCATATAATATATTACGGCATCCCGGATGTCAAACGGCAGTGCTTCCCCTCTTTCCAGGCAGCCAGCCAGCCGCTTATGCGCAGCATCGCGTGCCGTATATATGGTTCCGGTCAGATAAACATAATCTCCGGCCTTTAATTCTTTCGTAACTTCCTGTGTTACTGGCGTACAAATATGCTTTTCCATATCCCACACTCTCTATGATTTCTATTTATTGAAAAATTATACGGAAAACCTGAAAAATTTCCAGGCAGTTTTATGCCATGACTGCCTGAAAAAGACAGGCAGCTTATAACACTCTCTTTACATGCCGCGCCACATGGCAGCAGATATTCACAGCTACCGGAAGGCCTGCTATATGCGTCGGATAAGTAAGGATATTTACCCCAAGGGCAGTTACCGTCCCGCCCAGGCCGCCCGGCCCGATGCCAAGGGCATTTATTTTGTCCAGCAATTCGGTTTCAAGCTCCCTGACATAAGGAATATCCGAATGCTGTCCGATATCACGCGTCAATGCCTGTTTTGCCATAACAGCGCTTTTTTCAAAATCTCCGCCGATTCCGACCCCGATTACCATTGGCGGGCAGGCGTTCGGTCCTGCTTTTTCGACAGCATCCAGTACCGCTTCTTTGACGCCTTCAATGCCGTCAGCCGGCTTTAACATATAAATACGGCTCATATTTTCACTGCCAAATCCTTTTGGCGCTACGGTCAGCTCCAGCTGGCTGCCCGGCACAATCTGATAATGCAGTATGCCGGGCGTATTATCTTTTGTATTTTCACGCAGTAACGGGTCTTTTACAACGGACTTGCGCAGATACCCCTGCCTGTAGCCCCTTCGGATTCCTTCGTTGACTGCATCTTCCAGTGCCATTCCCTCAATGTGCAGGTCCTGCCCGATATTCAGGAAAACGACTGCCATGCCGGTGTCCTGACAGACCGGAATCTGCTCTGCTGCCGCAATCTGCATATTTTCCCCCAGCTGGGATAATATCTGCCGGCCAAGCGGGGAACGCTCGTTCTCCCCTGCATGCTGCATAGCCTGTTCCACATCCTGCGGGAGATACATGTTTGCTTCAATACACATTTCACTGATATTCTGAATAATTTCATCGGTATGGATTACTCTCATATCATTCTCCTTTCAGCAGCCGTCCGCACTGCTGCCCCTGCTAATTCTCATCCGGGCTGCTGTCTGCTTCGGCACGTTCTAACAGCTCCGAAATCTGGCCAGGCATTCTGTCTGGTTCCGCTGCCTTCGTCTTTTCTTCTCCCGTGCCATCTACCTGTGATGTAACGGATTCGCGATTTGATTCTCCTTCATCCGGCTCTGCTTCATGAACCTTGGTCAGGCTTGCAACGGTAACATCTGCTTCCAGGTTCATTAATTTCACGCCCGAGGTAACCCTGCTGAGAACCGAAATTCCTGCAACCGGCATACGGATGATAATGCCTTCTGTCGTTATCATCATAATTTCCTGGTTTGCGCTGACTGCCTTGACACCAATAATATTTCCGGTTTTTTCCGTGATTTTATAACATTTCACGCCTTTTCCGCCCCGGTTTTGGACGGTAAATTCTTCCATGGCCGTGCACTTGCCCATGCCCTTTTCTGATACGGTTAACAGCATTTCACCCTGTGTGTCCAGCTGCATGCCGACGACCTCATCATTCGCTGCAAGGTTCATGCCAATCACGCCCATGGAGCTTCTGCCCGTGCTCCTTACGTCCTTTTCACTGAACCGGATGCACTGGCCGTATTTTGTAACCAGAATCACATCTTTCTCGTTATCTGTCATTTTTACTTCAATCAGCTCGTCGTCTTCCCGCAGGCTGATTGCCGCAAGCCCGGTCTTGCGGATATTGGCATATTCCAGAATCGGCGTCTTTTTCACAATGCCTTTTCTTGTTGCCATAAATAAATACTCGCCGTCCCGGTATTCTTTCAGCGGAATAAGCGCCGTGATTTTCTCCCCCGCCTGCAGCTGCAGCAGATTGATAATCGCGGTTCCCCGGGAAGTACGGCCTGCTTCCGGTATTTCATAGCCTTTCATGCGGTACACACGTCCGGTATTTGTAAAAAACATCAGATAATGATGCGAGGTAGTCATCAGAAGGTCTTCAATATAGTCATCCTCAATCGTCTCCATGCCCTTCACGCCGCGTCCCCCGCGGTGCTGGCTGCGGAAATTATCCATGCTCATGCGTTTGATATAGCCCAGCTTGGTCATCGTAATAATTGTGCTCGTAACCGGGATCATATCTGCTGCCGATACATCTGACTCATCGAAGCTGACAGAGGTTCTTCTTTCATCGCTGTATTTTTCTGAAACCAGCAGGATTTCCTCACGGATAACGCCTAACAGTTTCTTTTCATCTGCAAGGATAGCCTTAAAATAAGCTATTTTTTCCTGCAGCTCATTGTATTCTCCCTCGATTTTTTCCCGTTCCAGCCCTGTCAGCGCACGCAGGCGCATATCCACGATTGCCTGCGCCTGCGCATCCGTCAGAGCGAACCGTTCCATTAACCGTTCCTTTGCCTGCGCTGCCGTCCGGCTGCTGCGGATAATGGAAATTACCTCGTCGATATGGTCCAGGGCGGTTAATAATCCTTCCAGGATATGGGAGCGTTCTTCTGCTTTGTTTAAATCATATTTTGTCCTTCTTGTAACGACCTCTTTCTGGTGAAGAAGGTAATAATTCAGCATTTCCAGCAGGTTGAGCGTTTTCGGCTTGTCTTTGACAAGCGCAAGCATAATGACGCCGAATGTGTCCTGGAGCTGGGTATGCTTATACAGCTGGTTTAAAATCAGATTCGGATTGACATCCCTGCGCAGCTCAATGCAGATACGCATTCCCTGGCGGTCTGATTCATCGCGCAGGTCTGTTATCCCGTCTACTTTTTTATCCTTGACCAAATCTGCGATTTTTTCTATCAGCCTTGCCTTGTTTACCATATAAGGCAGCTCGGTAACGACAATCCGGTTTTTGCCGTTATTCATCGGCTCAATATTCGATACCGCACGGACTCTGATTTTGCCTTTTCCGGTCCGGTATGCTTCGTTAATGCCGGCTGTTCCCAGAATGCTTCCCCCGGTCGGAAAATCCGGCCCTTTGACAATCGACAAAAGCTCGTCAATTTCAGTGGCGCGGTCATATTCCACCTCATTGTCAATAATTTTGACAACGGCATTGATAATTTCTTTCAGGTTATGCGGCGGGATATTCGTAGCCATGCCGACTGCAATTCCGGTCGTGCCGTTCACGAGCAGGTTTGGAAACCGCGCAGGCAGCACGGCAGGCTCTTTTTCTGTTTCATCAAAGTTCGGCCGGAAATCTACGGTGTCTTTGTTAATGTCAGCAAGCATTTCCATGGAAATTTTACTGAGCCTGGCTTCCGTATACCTCATGGCAGCCGCGCCGTCCCCGTCAACGGAGCCGAAATTGCCATGCCCGTCTACTAACGGGTATCTGGTTGACCATTCCTGCGCCATATTTACCAGCGCTCCATAAATCGAGCTGTCCCCATGCGGATGATATTTACCCATGGTATCACCGACAATACGCGCGCATTTGCGGTGCGGCTTGTCTGGCCCGTTATTTAATTCAATCATGGAATACAAAACCCTGCGCTGCACCGGCTTTAACCCGTCCCGTACATCCGGAAGCGCCCGGGCAGCAATGACGCTCATGGCATAGTCGATATAGGAAGATTCCATGGTTTCTTTCAGGTCTACCTCATGAATCTGGTCAAATATCTTATCATCCATTTAATTTACCCCCTAAATATCCAAATTCTGAACCTTTGGTGCGTTTTCTTCAATAAATTCCCGTCTAGGCTCTACTTTGTCGCCCATTAAGGTAGTAAATGTCAGGTCAACGGCAGATGTATTTTCGTCATCTATCAAAACCTTTTTCAAAATACGCTTCTCCGGGTCCATCGTCGTTTCCCACAGCTGGTCAGCGTCCATTTCCCCAAGCCCCTTGTAACGCTGAATCTTATTATTGCCGTCGCGGCCGATTTCCCTTAAAATACGGTCAAGCTCTTTTTCGTCGTATGCATACCAGACTTTTTTGTTTTTTTCTATCTTGAACAAAGGCGGAGTAGCCAGGTAAACATGCCCCTGCCTGATTAATTCCGGCATAAACCGGTACAAAAATGTCAGCATCAGCGTGCTGATATGTGCCCCGTCCACATCTGCATCCGTCATAATGATAATCTTATGGTAGCGCAGGCGCTTAATGTCAAAATCCTCATGAATGCCCGTTCCAAAAGCGGTAATCATTGCTTTAATCTCGGCATTGCCGTATATTTTATCCAGCCTTGCTTTTTCTACATTCAGGATTTTGCCGCGCAGCGGCAGGATTGCCTGCGTGGCACGGCTTCTGGCTGTTTTGGCAGAACCGCCTGCGGAATCTCCCTCAACAATAAAGATTTCGCAGTTTTCCGGGTTTTTGTCCGAACAGTCTGCAAGCTTTCCCGGAAGGGATGTGCTTTCCAGCGCAGTTTTCCTGCGTGTCAGGTCCCTGGCCTTTCTTGCCGCATCGCGCGCACGCTGGGCCAGCAGTGACTTTTCACAGATGCTTTTGGCTACCTGCGGATTCTGTTCCAGATAATATGTCATCTGCTCACTGACAACCGAATCGACGGCTCCCCTTGCCTCGCTGTTGCCAAGCTTCTGCTTTGTCTGCCCTTCAAACTGCGGTTCTTCTATTTTGACACTGATAATGGCCGTCATGCCTTCCCGGATATCCTCACCTGCAAGCGCCGGGTCATTGTCTTTTAATATTTTATTCGCACGGGCATATGCATTGAAGGTCTTTGTAATGGCATTGCGGAATCCTGCGAGATGCGTCCCGCCTTCCGGTGTAATGATATTATTCACAAAACTGTAAGTAGAATCATTATAAGAATCGTTATGCTGCAGGGCCACTTCAACCATGACATTATCCTTGCTGCCTTCACAGTAAATGACTTCCGGATACAATGCTTCCTGGCTGCGGTTCAGATATGTTACAAATTCTTTAATGCCGCCTGCGTAATGGAATTCATGCATGCGCACCGGGTTATCCCGCTTGTCTTTCAATACAATCCGAAGGCCCTTTGTCAGAAACGCCGTTTCCCTGAGGCGCTGCTTTAATGTATCATAATCAAAGACGGTTTCTTCAAAAATCGAGCCGTCCGGGGAAAATGTGACTTTGGTACCTGTTTTTTCCAGTTCGCACGTACCGGTTTCTTTTAGCGGGTACATCGTAACGCCGCGCTCGTAGCGCTGGCGGTAAATCCTGCCGTCCCGGCATATCTCCACTTCCAGCCAGTTTGACAATGCATTGACCACAGACGCGCCGACCCCGTGCAGGCCGCCGGAAACCTTGTACCCGCCGCCGCCAAATTTTCCGCCTGCATGGAGCACGGTAAAGACAACTTCTACAGCAGGAAGCCCTGCTTTGTGGTTGATTCCCGTCGGAATGCCCCGCCCGTCATCAATCACCGTTACAGAATTATCCGGATTAATCTTAACCTCGATATTTTTGCAGTACCCTGCCAGTGCTTCGTCTACCGAATTATCCACGATTTCGTATACAAGATGATGAAGTCCCCTTGCAGATGTACTGCCAATGTACATGCCGGGTCTTTTGCGCACTGCTTCCAGCCCTTCAAGTATCTGGATCTGGTCAGCCCCATAATTATTTTCCATAGCCATATATCATCCTCCTGATTCTGCTGCTTCCATTATCCGGCAACGGTTTTATGATTATCCTTAAGTATGCGTCTTTCGTTCCACGCGGCCGTTTCTGACCTCAAACACGCGGTCAATCTGGAAACGGTTTTTTACAAATTCATCCAGCCCGGTACAGGTGATGACTGTCTGAATATCATGAATGCTTCCAAGCAGGTAATTCTGCCTGCGGCTGTCTAATTCAGACAAAACATCATCCAAAAGCAGCACCGGCGTATCATGAATGATTTTTCTGACCAGCTCGATTTCAGACAGCTTGAGTGATAATGCCGAGGTTCTCTGCTGCCCCTGGGAGCCAAACCTGCGGATATCCGCATCCCCGATTTTAAACATCAGGTCATCGCGGTGCGGGCCCCTGGATGTCTGGCAGTATTTTAAATCCTTTTCCCGTGTCCTTGCCAGCTCGTCTGCAAAGCTGTCCGCACTGGCATCCGGTTCATATGACAGGAGAAGTTCTTCCCGGTTTCCCGATATATTTTTATGAATTCCGAATACCAGTTCGCTTAATTCCTGCACAAACGAATTCCTGCGCCGAATAATGCGGCTGCCGTATTCAATCAGCTGCATATCCCACACAGAAAGCGTATCCAGCAATTCCCTGTGAAAAACAATATCTTTTAATAATTTATTTCTCTGGTTCAGAATCCGGTTATAACTGGCCAGGTCTGATAAATAGATTTTATCCAGCTGGCACAGCTCTAAGTCCAGAAACCGCCTGCGCTGCAAAGGTCCGTTTTTAATAATATTCAAATCCTCTGGAGAAAAAAAAACGATATTCAAAATCCCAAACAGCGCTCCTGCTTTTTTAATCGGGACACGGTTGACCGCAATTCCCTTGGAACGGTTTTTCTTTAAATGGATATCTATCTGGAATTCCCTGTCATGTTTCAGTACAAAGGTACGGATATGGGATTCATCTTCCTGAAACCGTATCATATCCTTATCTTTGCTGCCCTTATGCGATTTTGTCGTTCCGCTGACATAGGCAGATTCCAGAACGTTTGTTTTTCCCTGCGCGTTATCCCCAAACAGGATATTCGTTCCGTCCGTAAATTCAATAAACAAATCCTCATAATTGCGGAAATTTTTGAGCTCAATGGATTTTATCATCATTGTGATATCTGAATTGTCTCTCCGTTGTAAGAAACAATATCTCCATTACGAAGTTTTTTCCCTCTCTGCATTTCCGTTTCACCGTTCACGGTTACCTGCCCATCCTGTATGACAATCTTGGCTTCTACGCCGCTGCTTACAAGACCGCCCAGCTTGAGGGCCTGCCCGAGTTTTATATATTCATCCTTAATTTTTACTTTTTCCATAATATCCTTTCATCTGCCTGGCTCCAAAACCTGCATGTCTGCCGGGCAGGCTAATTATTTGCAGAATTGAAATTTACTGGAAGTATGAGGTAAATATAAGTGTCGTTGTCATCCCTGATAAAACACGGCGCTTTTGGATTTACCATATACAGCATGACTTCATCTTCATCAATGACACGAAGCGCATCGATGAAAAATTTCGGATTAAATCCTATCATCATGTCTTTTCCGTCTTTTTCTATTAAGATTTCTTCATTCATCGAACCGATAAATGAGGATATTTTCAATTCCATATATCCGTCCCTGATATCCATGATAATCGGTTTTTTATCGCCTTCTTTGACAAGCAGTGTTGCACGGTCAATACATCCGAGCAGCTCGCGCTTGTTAATTTTTACCTTTGTTTCATAGGCAGAGGACAGCATCTGGTCAATTTTAAAATATTCCCCGTCAATCAGCCTTGACACAACGGTTGTTTTATCAAATTCAAACAGAATATGATTCTCTGTAATATAAATATCAATATATTCTTCGGCAGAGCCAGGCAGGATTTTACTGATTTCCTGCAGTGTTTTGCCTGGAACAACTACTTTTTTATATTCACAGTTATGCCGCAGCTCAATATTTCGGATAGAAATCCGGTGCCCGTCCAGGGAAACGACCTTTAACGTATTTTCATTGATTTCAAACAGCTCGCCGGTCATCAGCTTATTGTTGTCATTATCTGCAATGGAAAAAATGGTCTGGCGGATGACTTCCTTTAAGGTAAACTGTGTAATGGAAACCGGTTCGTTTTTTTCAATAACCGGAAGGTAGGAAAAATCATCACCCAGTTTTCCGATAATATTGAATTTTGACTTTTCGCAGGTAATTAATGTTTTAAACGTATCATCCGAGTGAATTACGATATCATTATCTGGAAGCTTGCGTACAATTTCTGAAAATATTTTTGCATCCAGGGCAATAATGCCAGGTTCTTCAATGATACCCTCTATGACAGTTTCTATTCCAAGCTCTGTATCGTTCGCAATTAATTTAATTTCTCCCTGCGAAGCATCGATTAAAATACATTCTAAAATTGGCATGGTCGTTCTGGAAGGAACGGCTTTGATTGCAATATTGACTCCGGAGAGCAGATTGGATTTTGAACATATCAGCTTCATGTGCATAACTCCTTTCAGGGGTATTGCTTATAAATATATATATATTACTTCGTAGTAGTAATAATAGGGGCTGTGTAAATGTTTAAAAGTACGTGAAGCCCTTCATTTGTCAGCCTTAAGGCTTTTGAAAACTGCGTGAACAACCTCACGCAGGCTTTCGGATAACCTGTTTATAACTGCATGATGCCCGCAGCGCAGGAAATTCTGTCTGCAAAGCCTGCGGAAAAAATCGCAGGTTATACAGTACAGTAAACATATTGTATTCTAGTTATCCACACTTATCCACAAAAAAATGTGGATAAGTGTGGATAACCTATGTATCTTTTCTCATATACCGTTAATTCGGATTAATTTTTTTGCGGATTGTTTCTATTAAATTCTGCATGGCATCACTGGAATTGTATTCTTTTTCTATTTTTTCAATGCCATGGATAATCGTAGAATGGTCACGTCCTCCTAAAATCTCGCCAATTCCTGCCAAAGATGCGCCGGTCATATTTTTGCATAAATACATGGCAATCTGGCGGGGCTTTACGATATCACTGCTCCGGGATTTGGATATAAGCTGTTCGGGAGTTTTCTGAAAATGCTCTGCAACGATTTCAATAATAAGCTGTGGGGTGATTTCCCTGTGCATGTCAGGATTGATAATGCTTTCCAGCTGTTCCTTCGCAGTTTCAATCGTAATTTCTACATTGGTTAAACGTGAAAATGCCATCAGGCGGTTTAATGCCCCTTCCAGTTCACGGATATTTGATTTGATATTGGTAGCGATATATTTAATAATTTCATCGTCGAATTCGATGTTGTCCATTTCTTCTTTCCGGCGCAGGATAGCCATGCGTGTTTCATAATCAGGCGAACCGATATCAGCCATGCATCCCCACTGGAATCTGGAACGGAAGCGTTCTTCCAGGGTGGTCATTTCTTTCGGCGGTTTATCGCTTGATACGACAATCTGTTTTCCTGCGTTGTAAAGCACATTGAACGTATTAAAAAATTCTTCCTGAGTCCGGTCTTTTCCTATTATAAACTGAATATCATCTATAAGCAGCACATCTACATTCCGGTATTTGTCGCGTATGGCGTTTATCTGTGCGTTGCTGCCGTTTCGGATGGCGTCTATGACTTCATTTGTAAATACCTCGGATGGAACATACTGGATTTTCAGGTTCGGATGATTGGCCAGTATATGATGCGCGATGGAATGCATTAAATGTGTCTTGCCCAATCCAACGCCGCCCCATAAAAACAGAGGATTATATTTTTTAGCAGGGTTATCAGCTTCTTCTGCAACTACCAGAGAAATTGTATGCGCAAGTTTGTTATTGCTGCCTACTACAAAAGTATCGAATGTATAATTTGGATTCAGGTCGTGGTTTTTGTGGGCAGCCGAATCTTCCTGCATAGCAATTGACTTGGCGGGTTTCATTTTCTTCGCATCTTCCGGAAGAATAAATTCAATTTCATAGTCTATGCCTGTAACTTCCGCTACAACGATTTTTAAAGGGGTCAGATATTTTTTTGTAATGTAATTCAGTGCGATTTGTTCCGGCGGCGCGAGAATATATATTTTATCGCCCTCAATCCGGAAGATTTCCAACGGTTTGATCCATGATTCGTATACAACCTTGGAAAGTTCATATTCTTCTTTAACTGTTAGTAGTATTTCCTGCCATTTTTCCTCAACTATCATATCACTTCTCCGTTATCTATACACAATTATAAAAAGCATGTAAAACCCACACTATATATCATAACTCAAAACGACAAAATAAGCAATTAGAAAGTTCAGATAAAAAAAACCTGCCTTTCGTGGACAAAGTGTCTAAAATGGTAAAATACGGCGTTACAGGCAGACGCAAATTCCTGCTTATTCACATGCAATAAACGGGTAAATTGCATAATTTCGCAGGTTATCCACAATGATTTGCAGGCTGAAAAGGCTTTAAAATCAACAATTTTTAGAAAATTCGCCAAAAATATGTGGATAAATATGTGTATAAGTTGATGTTGATAAGCAGGCTGTGGATAACTCCTGCGTGCAGGAATGTGGACGTGTATATTATATATAAAAAAATTATAAAAAAGAAAGGTTTTTCTTGACTTGTGGTTCTTTTTTGTTATAATTGTAATGGTGTTTTTTCAATATAGGAAGATGAATGAGGAGGTGTTCGCGGTATGAAGATGACTTATCAGCCAAAAAAGAGACATAGATCGAGAGTTCATGGGTTCAGAAAGAGAATGAGTACACCGGGCGGAAGAAAGGTATTAGCTGCGAGAAGATTAAAAGGAAGAAAGAAGTTATCAGCATAGGCCACATCTTTTGTGGTCTTTCTTATTATATATGGCAATAGAAGGCCCGCGCAGCTGCCTTTTGTGTTGCTCATAAAAAAACAAACGGTTATTTTTAGAAATCACATGATGCATGCAGGCATCATGATAAAAAATCAGCAGACCTGGAAAATGCAGGAGAATATTGAAAATATTGAAATATTGAAAAAATTCCTTAAAAATAACCGTTTTAGCAGGAAGCAGTCATGAAATTTACGGAATCATTAAAAAAGAATTCGGATTTTCAAAATATATACCGGGAAGGAAAGTCTTATGCGAACCGTTTTCTGGTCATGTATGTACTGGAAAATGGTACCGGGTACAGCCGGATAGGAATTTCTGTCAGTAAAAAGGTAGGCAACAGCGTTATCAGGCACAGGGTAAAACGCCTGGTAAAAGAAGCTTACAGGCTGCATGAGGACATGTTCTGCAGCGGGCTGGATATCGCAGTCATTGCAAGGACATCAGCAAAAGGATTCTCTTACGGGGAAGCTGAGAGTGCCCTGCTGCATCTTGGGGGCCTTCATCATATTATCAAAAAGCATCAGCACAAAGAAGATACTTGAAAAAGAAGATAATTCAAAAAAGATAATTGAAAAAGAAGATGATTCAAATTGAAAAAAATAATCATTGCGTGTATCAAATTGTATAAAAGGTATTTATCGCCGCTGAAAACAGTGAAATGTCCTTATTTTCCTTCATGCTCGGATTACGCCATAGAAGCTGTTGCCAAGCATGGACCTGTAAAGGGAGGGCTTCTCGCAGCCTGGAGGATTCTGCGCTGCAATCCTTTTTCAAAAGGCGGATATGACCCTGTGCCATAAGGAGGTATTTCATTGACTACGTTAATACTTACTCAGTATTCCGGTTCGATTTTAGGTCCGATAGCAAAAGTGCTGGGCCTGGTTATGAACTGGATTTACATGTTTTTGTCGAATGTGTTCGGCATTGAAAACATCGGCCTGACGATTATCGGCCTGACGATTCTGATTTATATGTGCATGCTGCCGCTTACGATAAAACAGCAGAAATTTTCAAAGCTCCAGCAGAGAATGCAGCCTGAGATAAAGGCGATTCAGGAGAAATATAAAAACCGCCGTGACCAGGAGTCGCAGCTTGCGATGAATGAGGAAACGCAGGCGCTGTATGCAAAATACGGTATTTCGCCGACAGGGACATGCCTGCCGCTGCTTTTGCAGATGCCTGTATTTTTTGCATTATACCGTGTTATTTATAATGTACCTGCTTATGTGTCCGGGGTAAAAGCTGCCTTTTCAGGAATTGTGGAAGGGATTGCTGCTACGCCGGGATTTCAGGGCATAATGGAAACCTTTGTAAAAGACATGAATCTTGGGCAGATTCAGGCGGATTTTAATAATCCGGACCTGGAAGCCGTGAAAAACTATATCGTGGACGCCGTTTATAAAATGCCGACAACAGGATGGGATGCATTAAGGGATGCGTTTCCGGGCCTTCAGGACACGATTCAGTCAACGGAAGTCCAGTTAAACCATATGAATACATTTTTGGGGCTGAATATTTCAGATTCCCCGTTTGCAGTTATTACGAGCAGCCTGGCAGCACATTCCTATCTGCTGGTGCTTGTGGCCCTGCTGATACCGTTAGCTTCTTACGGTTCCCAGATGCTGAATTTAAAGCTGATGCCGCAGGCGGATGCTGACCCGGACAGTGCCATGGCAAGGCAGATGAAAACAATGAACTATACAATGCCGCTGTTTTCGCTGTTTCTTTGTTTTACGGTGCCGGTCGGGCTTGGTATTTACTGGGTATTCAGTTCGCTGACAAGGTGCGTGCAGCAGTTCTTTGTCAATAAACATATCCGTAATCTTGACCTGGATGAGGTCATTGCCAAAAATGTCGAGAAACGGAAGAAAAAACTGGAGAAAATGGGTATTGATGAAAATCAGATAAGAAGCGCGGCACGGATGCGCACAAAAAGCAATGTACAGCTGTCTTCCGCCATGTCAAAGGAAGAACGCGAGTCCAAGATTGCAAAAGCATATGAATACAGAAAAACAGCCAATCCTAATAGTTTGACAGCAAAAGCGAATTTAGTGAAGGACTTTAATGAGAGAAATAATAAATAAAGGGGAGATTTTGGGATGGAGTTTATTGAAGTAAGTGCAAAGACAGTGAATGATGCGGTTACGGATGCTTTGGTTCAGCTTGGCGTAACAAGTGACCAGCTGGAATATGAAGTGGTCAGCGAAGGAAGTACCGGTTTTTTTGGATTGGGCAGCAAGCGTGCGGTGATTAAGGCACGCAGGAAGCATTCACCGGAAGAAAGCGTGAAGGATTTCTTAGGCCGTGTATTCGAAGCAATGGATATGGAAGTTGAGATTGTGACCAGATATGACGAAGAAAACGGTCTGATTGATGCAGAGTTTAAAGGAAACGAAATGGGGGTTTTAATTGGAAAGCGCGGACAGACTCTGGACTCTTTGCAGTATCTTACGAACCTGGCTGTCAATAAACAGTCAGACCATTATGTGAAAGTAAAGCTTGATACCGAGGATTATCGCAAGAGGAGAAAAGATACACTGGAAAATCTTGCAAGGAATATTTCATATAAAGTAAAACGGACAAAACGGCCGGTTGCTTTAGAGCCGATGAATCCGTTTGAGCGGAGAGTGATTCATTCCGCATTGCAGAATGACCGTTTTGTTTCTACGCACAGCGAGGGCGAGGAACCATACCGGCATGTAGTTGTAACATTGAAAAGAAATTAAGACAAGGGGCTGTCGCAATAAGAAGGAAAGACGCAGGAGATGGTATTTTATACATGGAATTACCAATGTCTTGTATCAGGATTTCTTGATGCGGCAGTTTCTTTTTATGCAGGATAAAAGGAGAAATGCAGGATGAAAGATACGATTGCAGCGGCGGCTACGGCCATGACAAGTGCTGGGATTGGAATTATCAGAATCAGCGGGGATGATGCAGTTGGAACGGCAGACCGTATTTTTTGTGCAAAAAGCGGGAAAAAGCTGGCGGATTGTCCTTCCCATACGATTCATTACGGTTATATTATGGAAGGGCAGGAAATTGTGGACGAGGTGCTGGTGCTGCTCATGAAAGCCCCGAACAGTTATACAAGGGAAGATACCGTGGAAATTGACTGCCACGGCGGCGTGCTTGTCATGCAGAAGATTCTGGAAACAGTCATGCGCCATGGCGCCAGGCCGGCAGAGCCGGGAGAATTTACAAAGCGGGCATTCCTGAATGGAAGAATTGATTTAACGCAGGCAGAATCTGTCATCGATATTATTCATTCTAAAAATGATTTTGCCCTGAAAAGCTCCTTAAGCCAGCTGCGAGGTTCTGTCTTAAAGAAAATTCAGAATCTCAGGGAACAGGTGCTTCATGAGACGGCATGGATTGAATCGGCAGTGGATGACCCGGAACATTATTCGCTGGATGGATATGGAGAGCATCTCGCAGCAACTGTAAAGGGCATCAAGGGAGAGATACAGCACCTGCTTGATACAGCAGGGCAGGGAAAGATATTGAAAGAAGGCATTCATACAGTGATTGCTGGAAAGCCGAATGTAGGCAAGTCTTCGATTTTGAATGCACTGGTCGGCTCGCAGCGTGCAATTGTGACAGAAATCGCAGGAACAACAAGGGATGCGCTTGAAGAACATGTGAACTTAAACGGCATCAGCCTCAATATCATTGATACGGCAGGAATCCGTGATACGGATGATGTTGTTGAAAAGATAGGAGTAGAGAAAGCGAAAGAGTATCTGGAACAGGCTGATTTGGTATTATATGTCGTGGACGGTTCCAGGGAGCTGAGTGAAGAAGATTACGAGATTGCCAGGATTATCCGGGGAAAGAATGTGATTGTGCTGATGAATAAATCAGACCTTGGCCAGCGTGCTGCGCAGGAAAATTTTTCAGAGATGTTTTCCGGAATTGGTTTCGATATCAAAAAGCATGTGCTTTTGGTGTCTGCAAAAGAAGGCGATGGAATGGAAAAGCTGGCAGAGCGGATTCGGGAAATGTTTTTGCAGGGAAATGTTACTTACAACGACGAAGTGATTATTACAAATGTAAGGCATAAGCATGCACTGGAACAGGCAGCGCAAAGCCTGTCTCTGGTAGAGGAGAGTATTGAAAACGGGATGCCGGAGGATTTTTATTCGATTGATTTCATGAATGCGTATGAGCAGCTGGGATATATTATTGGGGAATCGGTAGAAGACGATTTGGCGGACGAAATCTTTTCGAAGTTCTGTATGGGAAAATAGCAGGAAGGAGTGTTATATGCAACGTTCGGTGTATGAAAATAAAATGCAGAATAAAAATCTGGAGAAGACTGCAAAAGAACCGGGTGGAACAAAAAGAAACCGGCTGGAAGAAAATTATGATGTCGCAGTCGTAGGCGCTGGGCATGCAGGCTGTGAAGCGGCGCTTGCCTGCGCAAGGCTGGGACTGGAAACAATCATATTTACTGTCAGTGTGGACAGCATTGCACTTATGCCGTGCAATCCGAATATCGGCGGAAGCTCGAAGGGACATCTGGTGCGTGAGGTCGATGCCCTGGGCGGGCAGATGGGCATCAATATTGACAAGACTTTTATTCAGTCTAAAATGCTGAATAAGTCGAAGGGGCCTGCCGTGCATTCCCTGCGTGCGCAGGCGGATAAAGCAGACTACAGCATGGAGATGCGGAAAACCCTTCAGGAAACGGAGCATCTGACCATTAAGCAGGCGGAGGTGTCGGAGATTCTGACAGAGCCTTATACGGATAAAGATAAATGTTCTTTAGAAAAGTCTTTGAAAGATTTAGAAGATTTAAGATATGATGAAAAATCTAATAAAGATTATAAAATCTTGATTGATAATGAGGACAGTTTTACAGCATGTGATTCGGAAAAAATGCAAAAATATGAAACTTCCAGACAGGCGGATAAAATAAATCATAATTTATTTTCAAAGAAAATCATTGGAGTCAGAACTGTTTCAGGAGCCACATATTTTTGCAAGGCTGTGATTTTATGTACGGGCACGTATCTTAGGGCACGCTGCCTGACTGGCGAAATGATAACGCATACCGGGCCAAACGGGCTGATGGCTGCAAATTACCTGACGGATTCTTTAAAGGAAAATGGAATTGAGATGTTCCGCTTTAAAACAGGTACGCCGGCGAGAATGGATAAGAGGTCCCTGGATTTTTCAAAAATGCAGGAGCAGAAGGGGGACGAGAGGGTAGTGCCGTTTTCGTTTTCCACCAATCCAGACGATGTGCAGATAGACCAGGTTTCCTGCTGGCTGACTTATACGAATGAAAAGACACATGAGATTATCCGGGAAAATCTCGACCGTTCGCCTATTTATGCAGGCGTGATTGAAGGAACAGGGCCGCGCTACTGCCCGTCAATTGAAGATAAGGTCGTGAAGTTTCCAGACAAAGACCGGCACCAGCTGTTTATTGAGCCGGAAGGAATTCATACGAACGAGATGTACGTTGGCGGGATGTCAAGCTCCCTGCCGGAAGATGTCCAGCATGCGATGTACCGGACAGTGCCGGGAATGGAACATGCAAAAATTGTCCGCTGCGCGTATGCGATAGAATATGACTGCATTAATCCGAACCAGCTGTACCCGACACTGGAATTTAAAAAAATTTACGGACTGTTTAGCGGGGGGCAGTTTAATGGCAGTTCCGGTTATGAGGAAGCAGCTGCGCAGGGAATTGTTGCAGGAATGAATGCTGCCATGGAGATTTTTGGGAAGGAGCCGCTGGTTCTTGACCGTTCGGAATCTTATATCGGTGTGCTGATAGATGACCTTGTTACAAAAGAAAATCATGAGCCGTACCGGATGATGACATCAAGGGCAGAGTACCGCCTGCTGCTTCGCCAGGACAATGCGGACCTGCGCCTGACTGAAAAAGGGTACCGGGCCGGGCTGGTGCCGAAAGAACGTTATGAATGGATATTAAAAAAAGAAAAGCTTATTCAGGAAGAACTGGAACGCATTTCCCATGTGACAGTGGGGGCGAATCAGAAAACACAGGAATTTCTGGAAAAGCATCAAAGCGTGCCGTTAAATACCGGTACGACACTGGCAGAGCTGATTCGAAGACCGGAATTAAATTATGATTTATTATCCGAATTAGACCCTGGAAGGCCTGAGCTGCCATATGATGTGGCTGAACAGGTTAATATTAATGTTAAATATGAAGGCTATATCCACAGGCAGATGAAGCAGGTTCAGAATTTTAAGAAACTGGAAAATAAGAAGCTTGACCCGGATTTTGATTATGATGCAGTAAGCGGGCTGCGCATGGAAGCAAGGCAGAAGCTGAAGCTGTACCATCCGGTATCGATTGGCCAGGCTTCCAGAATATCCGGAGTTTCTCCTGCGGATATTTCAGTCCTTCTGGTTTATATGGAGCAGTATTATCGGAAGAAAGAATAGCCTGTGTTTAAAAAATAGCGAATTTTCAAATGTAATCTGGTACAAGAAATTATGGAGAATGGGAATGGAGAATAATTTTAGCAGATTTAGAGAAAAGCTGGAAATGATAAATCTTAGTATGACAGAACGTATGGAAGAACAGTTTTCTTTATATTATGATTTGTTGATGGAATGGAATCAGGTTATGAATCTGACAGCAATTACGGGATTTGAGGAAGCTGTGGATAAGCATTTTCTGGATAGTGTGATTTTGGGGCATTATATTGCACTGGATAAAAATGTAAGTCTTATTGATGTCGGAACAGGTGCAGGGTTTCCAGGTATCCCGCTTAAAATCATGTTTCCTGAAATTCATGTGACGCTTGCGGATTCCCTGAATAAAAGAGTTAAATTTTTGAATGAAGTGATATCGCAGCTGGAAATGGAACATATTGCAGCAGTACATGGGAGGGCAGAGGAGCTCGCGGGAAATGCAGCGTACCGGGAACAGTATGATTACTGTGTATCAAGAGCTGTCGCAAACCTTGCAGTCCTGAGTGAATACTGTATTCCTTTTGTGAAAAAAGGGGGAACTTTTATTGCATACAAATCTGCCGGCATTCAGGATGAATTAAAATCTGCCAGGAAGGCGGTGCGCCTGCTGGGCGGAAGCCAGGCAAAGCTGACAGAATTTATCCTGCCTGATACAGAATATCACCGTTCTTTTGTTATGATTGATAAAATAGAACATACATCGAAAAAATTTCCAAGAAAGGCTGGCATGCCTTCGAAAGAACCTCTGTGTTAAAAGTCTGAAAACAGTGTACTGCATCCAGACAGAAATCAGGTGCCGGAACAACTGGCTTCTGTCTGGACAGGATAAATTGGAATCTGTTTTATCTGTTTCTGGATAGCGTCTTTTTATTTCTTATTTAGACTTTCTTATTTAGACTGACTTGACTGAAAAGCATTAAAAATTCTGTATATTTAAGATAGTCAGTGGAAAATCAGTGTTTTCGTTATTTTTATATTTTGTATTTAATTTTATATTTAGCTGCAAATATGAATGATTTTATTTGTGATAGTTTCTGGAATTTCTAACTGGGGAAGCAGGCGGCAGTTGGAAACACAGACTGTGTGTATGCGTTCGTTGTATTTTTTATATTCCTGTGTGACAGGTGTTCTTTTTCCATTGCTGATAATATATATATCATTTTTTATCAATGGAAGTGCATGTATGATGTTGATGTTCGTATAGTTCGCTAAAATACTGCCATATAGATATTTTCCATTTGAGTGATGGAAATGTGCATTATAGTAGGAAATATCGACAGTATTGGAAAGGACATTTTTATCGTTGTAAAAGTATATATATTTGTAGTCATCTTCCAATGATGATTTGCTCATCACGCAGTTATATAAAAAGGTTCCTATGACTGGCAGGTTTGCTATATTTTCTTTTAATTTACCTGTAGAAGTAACCGGCTTGACCAGCTCACTGATAGATGACGGATTAATCAGAATCAGCTTGTCTATAAGCGCCGGGTTCATGCGCACAGCCATCAGGGAAAAAGAACCGGACAGGGCAGAAGCACAGATATGTGTCTTTTCCTGAATGACTTCTTTTATAAAATCAGAAATTAATTGAACAAACATGTAGTTGATATAAGTAATATTTGGCTTATCTGATTTCCCGCAGCCAGGAAGGTCCAGCTCGAATACGTGGAAATATTTTGATAATTCATTATCTATGCGACACCATTCTTCTTTGGAAAAAGAAGGCTGCAGGTTATGCAGGAGCAGAAGGGGAGCAGAAGATAAATCTCCTTTTTCGGCGTAATTGATGTTCATGTCTTTCCAGGTATAGGATTTATCATTTTTACTTGGTGAAGCAGGCGTGAGGGAAGTATCAATGTACTGGTTGATGAAATGCATGCCAGTTAAGAGAAGGGCAGAGGATGTAATGATTTTTTTCACTGTTTTTTTCATGGGTTTCTCCTTTATTATATTTTATTTGAATTTTAAAATATGATGGCTGTATGTTTAGTTTGTGGCAAATTTGGTGGAAAGTATGTAGAATTTGCCTGTTTATAAGGGGCGGTTTGTTTTTGTTGTGAGGAAATCTGGTGGTTTGGGGCTTTGGTATGTATCTATTATAACTTATTTTTGGGGATATATGTTATAAATTTTTAGTAAAAATGAAAATATTTTCTGAGGTTGGGATGGCGGGGAAAATATTCAGGAGGGGGCATGGAAATGGCAGAGAGAGATTTTGCAGAAGATTGGGGGATTTATAAAGTGAATGGGGGATTTATAAAGCGAATGGGGGATTTATAAAGTGAATGGGGAATTTATAAAGTGAATGGGGGATTTATAAAGTGAATGGGGAATTTATAAAGTGAATGGGGGATTTAAAAATAAATGGGGTATTTATAAAGTGAATAGGGTATTTGAAAAATGGATGGGAGATTTGGACAGGGGGCTGGCAATTTGAGAGGGAGTCGTGGAATTTGGAGAAGTCAGGAAGTTTGGCAGTAAATGCCAGGGTTTAATGTTTCACGTGAAACATTTTTTTGCTTTTTTCTCGTTCTTTTTTATGTCTTTGTATGGGAAGTATAATTTTTATTAAATTGTTTGAGAATAGGTATTTGTGTGATGCAGAGTGGGAGGTAGTAGTTTTGGTGGACGCTGGAAAATTGGTGCTGCCTGTTCTGGTGTTCCGGTTTCAGAATGTAAGAAACACTAAGTATTCTGCCAGTTCTGTACTGGTACCGGACGGAGCAAGCGCCTAATTCGCTTCGCTAAAGGCCGCTTTTGGGCTGCGCCCCTGTTTTTTGTGCAGAATACTAAGTGTTTCTAACATTCTTTCACAGTCACACCAGAACAGGCAGCACCAATTTTCCAGCTGCTATCGGCAAAATTTACAGTTTGATTTCTGTATTTATAAATTTTCTATTTAAAATTGGATATGGGAGTTATTTTTAATGGGTATGAGGAGTATGGCTGTTGTTATTATTTATTTTTTCTGTTTATATTTTGAATAATTGGTATTTTAGGACTGTATGAGAATTGATTTTTTTGTGATTAAAATTTATATATTACAAACACGTTGAAAATGAAAGAAAAGTATTGAATCGTCTCATAAGTTTGTAAATTGCAATTTGCGATGAAGGAGATGTATATATAATAATATGATTGACAAATAAAAAGAGATTGAAAAATGATTATATAAAACTTTGAAGATTTGGAAATGGATAAACCCTTTGATAAATAGTAAGTGATTGGCAGTACAAATATACGATATTTTTTGATGCTATTTCTTTCTATGGATTGATTCAGTCACTGCTGTGCCTGGATTATAAAGAAGTGCTCTTAAATAAAAATTCTGAGTTGAACTATTTTGAGTTAAACTATTCAAAACTTAATTTTTGCTGTAGCAGGGGGTAAAATATACGATGCTTATCTGCTTGTCAGTAGAGAGAATGATAACAGATTTCAAAGTATGAGAAAAATATGATTTCTTTATACCGTAGGATAGGATTGATTTTTTCGGTGTAAGGGGGTATGGTTTTATTTATTTTATCTTTTGTGAATGATAAATATCGCAAGAATTTTATTATAGCCTTACAGCATTTGCAGAGAGATAAGAAAAGATATATTTTTTATGTGTAATATTTTTATATGTGTGAGATTGACGGAGTAAATCAATAATATATACTTACATATAATATAATATTTTCTATGTTTTCTGCTTTTTATATGTGAAGATTAGCGGAGTAAATGGAAATATTTAAAATAAATATAAAATGTTTCACGTGAAACATTTATTTCTAATTTTTCTGTCAGTTTAATTTTAGAGCTGATATATTGTGAATTAGTGAGTTTCATGTTTTTCATGACTGATGGTAAATATGATTTTAAAGATTATCAGGAATTGCCTTAAAATTAGCAGGTTTCTTATATCTATTGGTGGACGGCGTTTCTTTTGATTCTAGTGCACTGGCTCGTTGGCATTCATTGCAATCTCACTGCCTATTTTGCCATCTGCTTTGTTGGATTTTCTGGACGCAGCACTACTACATCGTCGAAAATCCGCCTTGCATAGTGACAAAATATGCAGCACGCTTACATAAATACCAGCAAGCCAGTACACCATCTGGCCAGAAATTGAAATATGAAACTGCTTGTTTCGCACCATTGTATCGTTGAATTTCTGGCCACCGCATGCCGTTGAAATTTCGCCTTGCACTGGCACGGAAACATACATCCGCTTATTTCAATTTATGACTGGATGGTGTAAAATTGAGTCACGGAATTTTCTTCAGCGAAGCGAGGGTATTATTGTTTAAATTATGACTGGCACTGTTATCAGTTATTCAGTATAAAGCTCTGATTTCTGAAGGGATGGAGATACAGATGAACAAAATGTAAAATGTAATAAATTATAGAAAAAATATTGTCCGGCTGATTTTTTATAATACTATCCAAAACTACAATGCGCCATTGTAATTTATGGATTATGACTGCGTATCGTCGTCAAAATCATACCTGGCACTGGCGGAAACATGCAGTCTATCATTTAATATTTGAAAGAATAGAGCACCGTCATTAGAGTTTGTTTTAAATATGCTTTTTGTCAGATATGCTGCCCGCAAAGTGAATGAAGATGGAAGGAATGATTTTTCAAACACGCTCTAGTGCTCCAGCCGGAAGAAATCAGAGTTTATTACAGCCTGAATCACGCCATTGCTTCGTTAAAATTTCCAGTCGATAAGCCCATGCCGTTGAAATTTTGTATTGCACTGACACGAATCAGTCAAGCACTAAACTTTAATTTCTGTCTGGATGGAAACCTAGAGTACTGGCTCGTTGGTATTCATATTGAAATATAGGGATATATGTTTCGTGTAGTGGAAGGAGAAATTTAGACAGAGATGTGATGGTATCGACTAGAAATTTTAACGACACAATGATGCGGAACAAGCAGTATCATATTGCAATTAATGGCCGGATGGAGTATGAAATATGATGTCTGTTTTTATGGCATCAATACTTTGTTCCGTCCGGTAACAATATATGAAATACAGAATATTTAGGTATTCTTACATTCTGGAACTGGAACAAACAGCACAGGCATTCCTGTCCAGCATAAGAGGGGCCAATCAAAAAGCAGAATTGAAGCGTATCTTATAGAAATCATTTTTCAAACACGCACTATGACTTTGCAGTAAATGCAAAGTCCTGTGTGAACAGTAGCAATTGCTACGATTTTATTTACATATTTTCTCAAAGCTATAGAAAATATAATAAGAAGGTGCTATAATAGAAGCTGTTAAAAAAATTACTTCATAGCATCGATAAGCAGAACAGAACAAATCAGCCGGAATCCAGAGCTGAGAAAGGAAAAAAGTAATGGGAAGAATCATTGCAATAGCGAATCAAAAAGGCGGGGTGGGAAAAACAACGACTTCGATAAATTTATCTGCATGCCTTGCAGAATTAGATAAAAAAGTACTTACGATAGACTTAGACCCGCAGGGCAATACAACAAGCGGAATCGGATTGAACAAAGGCGAATTGGGAAACACGATATATGAACTGCTTTTGGACGAATGCACAGTCAGGTCCTGCATTTATCAGACACAGATTGAAAACCTGAATATCATTCCGGCAAATGTTAATTTGTCAGGAGCAGAGATAGAGCTGCTGGGTATTAATGAAAAAGAGTACCTTCTGAAAAATGCGGTTGATTATATCCAGGATGATTATGATTACATAATTATAGATTGTCCGCCGGCATTAAACATGCTGACAGTGAATGCAATGACCACAGCAAATTCGATTCTTGTGCCGATTCAGTGTGAGTATTATGCGCTGGAAGGACTGAGCCAGTTAATCCATACCATTGACCTGGTTCAGCAGAGACTGAATCCAAAGGTCTTAATTGAGGGTGTTGTATTTACCATGTATGATGCGCGTACCAATCTGTCGATGCAGGTTGTGGAAAATGTAAAGGAAAATCTGAATACTGTTATTTACAAAACGATTATACCAAGAAATGTAAAGCTGGCAGAAGCGCCGAGCCATGGCCTTCCGATTAATTTATATGATAAGAGGTCTGCCGGAGCTGAAAGTTACCGCCTGCTGGCAAAAGAAATTATCAATAGAAAGGATTTATAAAATGTCTGTGAAGAAAAGCGGTTTGGGTAAAGGCCTGGGCAAAGGGCTGGATTCACTGATTCCAGATAAGGTAGGCAGTGCAGGCAATGTAAACAAGGTGAGCAGTGCAGGCAATGCAGGTAATGAAAAAACAGCAGAAGAAGCAAAAAAAGAAGATTTTATGGTAAATATCAATATGGTTGAACCGAACAGGGAACAGCCCAGAAAGAAATTCGATGAAGATGCACTTTTAGAATTGTCTGAATCGATAAAACAGTTTGGGATTTTACAGCCATTGTTAGTACAGGACAAAGAAAGCTATTATGAGATTGTTGCCGGCGAGAGAAGATGGCGTGCAGCAAAGATGGCCGGGATGAAAGAAATCCCGATTATTGTAAAAAAACTTACACCGCAGGAAAAGGTTGAAATCTCCCTGATTGAAAATATTCAGAGGGAAGATTTGAATCCGATTGAAGAAGCAGTTGCTTTTAAGAGACTGCTGACAGAGTTTCATTTGAAGCAGGATGAAGTTGCCGAACGTGTTTCAAAATCCAGGACAGCTGTTACGAATTCCATGCGGCTGTTAAAGCTGGATGAAAAAGTACAGCAGATGTTAATTGATGAAATGCTGACGACGGGACATGCAAGGGCACTTTTATCAATAGATAATCATGAAATGCAGTTTACAGCTGCCCAGAAAATATTTGATGAAAAACTAAGTGTAAGGGAAACGGAAAAACTCGTAAAGAAAATACTGAATGATGGACAGCCGCAAAAAGTAAAAGATGTGGAACAGGAAGAAGAATTCAAGCGTTTAAAAGTTGTTTATCATGATATAGAAGAAAAAATGAAGCAGGCGCTTGGAACAAAAGTTATTATTAACTACAAAGATAAGAATAAAGGGAAAATTGAAATAGAATATTATGATTCGAATCAGCTGGAACATTTGTTCGAAATGTTTCAGACATTGCAAAAATAGGCATGCTGTGTTTGGCAGGCTGATTCAGGCAGAAGGTCTGATACAGCTTTAAATGGAAAAAAATATGGAGGGAGAACAATGAGTATTTGTGAATACCTTGGCATTGAGCTGGAATATGTTGTCTGGGGACTTGCTGGGTTTGCTGCATTCCTGTTTCTGCTGCTTCTTATTAATATGGGTATGACAGCAGGATTAAAGAAGAAGTATAAGAAATTTATGGGGGATTCGGACGCCCGTTCCCTGGAAGAAAAAATGGACGGCTATATCCAGCAGTTCAGCGATTTGATTGAAACCAATTATCAGAACAAAAACAGGCTTGATAAACTGGAAGGCCAGATGAATCTGACGTTTCAGAAAATCGGCCTTGTAAAATATGATGCATTTAATGAAATGGGCGGAAAGCTGAGTTTTTCGCTGGCACTGTTAAATGAAAAGGATGATGGTTTTATCATTAATGCAATGCACAGCAGGGAGGGATGTTACACCTATATCAAAGAAATCATTGCCGGCAAGTCTGTGATTGTGCTGGCGTCAGAAGAAAAGGAAGCACTGGACATGGCTCTAAATTATAAATAGAAAATATTGCAAAAGCTCTTTGAATACTATATAATAAGAATGTATGATTAGAAAAAGGAGGATATGACAGGATGCACCGCTTTTTGCGAGCGATTGGATTTAGTGGTCTGAAGAAAAGTCAATTGGATGAACTGATAAAAGATATTATCGAACATCCTGATATGGAAAAGCTCGCAATCGATTCTGACGGAAGTGAGTTTTCTGAAATAACGCAGATGTTTAATGACAGATTTGGCATTACCGTATGCGGCCAGTATCAGGATAGCAATCTGTTTTCCATGGATTATTATTATCCTGTTTTTATGGGACAGGAAATATCTACGGATGAACAGGTTGATATAGAACGTCATGCAGGCAATGAATCCTACGCCGGTATTTGTGATGAAATGCGGCTGGGAGTTACTTTAATATTTTATCTGCAAAATGTCGCTGATTATCTGAATCAGAGGGCTGTTTATGGTATATCTTTAAAAAATGTTACAACTACGCTGTCTGCTTTTTCCCTTGGCGGAAAAATTATACTGCCAATTGGGAAAAATGAGGAACAGATTCGAAATACAGAAAAAAACAGGCGCAACCATAATCATCTGATGGCAGCTGCCCGTGATGGGGATGAGGAAGCGATTGAAAGCCTGACGTTAGAAGATATTGATTTATATTCCATGATTTCAAAACGTGTGGAAAAAGAAGATGTATTCAGTATTGTTGAAAGCTACTTTATGCCGTATGGCATAGAAAGTGACCAGTATTCGATTCTGGGGCAGATTATGGATATGGAAACATCACATAACCGCCTGACAAATGAAACGATTCTGTTCATGAAAGTTAATTCCAATGATTTGATTTTTGACATATGCATGAATGAAAAAGATTTGATAGGCGTGCCGGAAGTTGGCAGAAGATTTAAGGGAAATATATGGATGCAGGGGAAAATTAATTTTCTGGACTAGAGCATTTTTAACGTTCTGCAACTGGTGCCTGATTGTTATTCCACTGAGAGGGGTTAAAGTAATGTCACAGGAAAATAAAGAAAAGAAATTCAAAGACAATGGCCTGATGATGAAAATTGCGGTTACTTCGCTGCTGACAGCTCTGCTGATGATGATAGAAATTTATGAGATTATCAATGATTCGGCTAATTTAATCGCGATTGGAAGCCTGGGTGTATTTATCCTTGTTTCTGTATTTTCTACGGCTTTATTGATTGGAAGGCTGAATGAATTAAAAGCAAAGCAGCAGGAAGAAGCATTTGACAATGTGCTGCGTTCGGAAAAAGCTTCCTATCTGTTAATGCGCAAGTATTTTGATAAAATGGAACAGAAAATGGACAGCATAAATGAAAATGCCGGCCTTCCGTATAAGGAGCTTGTTTCTGCCCAGAAAGCACTTGCAAAAGCACAGATTAACCGTAATAAACAAAATACGAATGCATTATTGATGTCCAATGACAGAATTATGCAAAAACTCAGCAGCTTTCAAAAAGAGCTGGCGAATCAGAAAAATACAGCGGGTCAGGATGTTACGTTCAATCCAGGTGAACTTGCAAATGTAACGGCAGGCCTCAGTGAACAGGATAAGGCAGAACTGAAAGAAAGCCTGTCCGAGCGTGTGGCAGAAAGCAGTAAGGATATTCTTGCAAGCCAGAAAGAAATTTTATCTGGCATTAAGGAAATGGAGAAGTCTCTCCGGAGTGAAATAGCAGAATCTGCCAGCAGGGCAGTTTCGATGAAATCGCAGCTGAAACCGCTGGATATGGAAGATGAAGAAAGCCTGCCGCAAATCCAGACAGAATCCAGGCAGGAATTTGAGAATTCTTCGGAATCTGATTTGGATAATCTGTTAATGCAGATGGGAGAAGCGGGGGCTGAGGAACCAGTTCTTGGGGATATTATGGGAGAGCCGGAGCTTTCACCGATTATGGACGAATCAGGATTCGCATTGGATTCTGAGCCATCTTTGGATTCGATGCTGGGAGAACCGGAACTGGCACCAATGCTGGATGAACCAGGCCTTCCGTCAATCGCAGGAGAGCCGGAATTACAGCCAATTGCAGACGAATCAGGATTGCCGTCAATGACAGGTGAACCAGAGCTGGCGCCAATGCTGGATGAACCAGGCCTTCCGTCAATGCTGGATGAACCGGAGCTGGCATCAATTGCGGATGAACCAGGCCTTTCATCATTGACGAATGAACCGGAACTGGCATCAGTGATGGGCGAGCCAGTCCTTCCGCCAATAATGGGTGAGTCAGAAGCTTTACCAAGTATAGATGAATCAGGCCTTGAGCCAATCGCAGGCGGGCCGGAATTACAGCCAGGTATAGAGGAACCGGGCCTTCCGCCTATAGATGGCGAGCCGGAACTGTCACCAATATTGGAAGAACCAGCGGTTTCACCAATGACAGGCGGGCCGGAGCTGGCACCAATGCTGGACGAACCAGAGCTGCCGTCCATGTCAGGTGAATCAGAATTGCAGTCCATGCTGGATGAATTTGAAGTTTCTCCTGTAATGGAAGAATATCCTTCCATGCCGGACGAAGCAGCAATATCACCGATGGCGGATGAACCGGTATCAGCGCAGGAAGAATCAGGCATTGCGCCAATGACAGGAGAACAGGAATTACAGTCCATGCTGGACGAAATCGAAGTTTCACCAATGGCAGGCGGGCCGGAGCTGGCACCAATCATGGATGAGCCAGAACTTTCGTCTATGCCGGGCGAATCAGAGCTGGCGTCTGCGCAGGAAAATGCGTCTGCTGCGGCAGTTGGAGAAGAAGCAGGCATGCCAGAAGCAGATTCCCTGACGACGCCGGTTATGGATGACAGCATGCAGCCAGTGGAAGAAGCAGCTCCAGTGACAGCGCAGGAGCCTGTCTCAGCAGCAGTGGCCGCAGAAGAAGAACCTTCTCTGGATTCGATTATGGAAGAAGCTCCGCTGCCGTTTATTGACCCGGCAGCAGTGGCCGCAGAAGGTGAAGCAGATGCATTAAAAGTTTATTCAGATGACGATATTGTAGACACGTTAGACATTGGTGATTTGGAGCCGAAAAATCCGGCAAAAACAGAGTCTGACCTGGATGCAATGATATCAAAGATGGGGGTTACGCCAAAAGCAGAAAAAACGCCTTCGAAACCAGTGTCCCCATTATCGCTGGCCTTTCAGCCGCCAAGGCCTGCTCCAAAGAAAAAAGCAGGTGATGAAATAGAGCAGATTATGAAAGACATGGATATCAAGGATATCATGGAAGAACAGGTCGAGGATTTGGATATTGATAAGATTTTGGAAATGCCGATGCCTGGCAATAAAAAAGACTCATCTGATACCAGCCAGGTAATGAGTTCTGACGAAATTGCAGCCTTGATTGCAAAGACAGAGCTTCTGTCAGCGCCAGAACCGAAAAAAGATGAAATGCCAGATTTATCAGACCCTAGTTATGTTATGAGTTCTGACGAGATAGCAGCCTTGATTGCTAATATGTAACAGCCGATATATCTTACGGAATTTGCAGTGAATGCCCCTGGGGCAGATTCTGCAAAATCCTGTATGAACAGTAACATATTCCTAAAAAAATCTTAAAAAAATTTAAAAAAAGACTTGCATTTTTCTTAATTATCATATATAATATTTCTTGTGTTCAGGGAGAACACAAAGAAATGCGCCACTAGCTCAGCTGGCAGAGCACCTGACTCTTAATCAGGGTGTCCAGGGTTCGAACCCCTGGTGGCGCACTAAAGTATCGGTTTCAAGTGGTAAAACTTGGGGTCGGTGCTTTTTTTGTGTTTCTTTTTTTATTTAAAGAACTTTTTTACTTCCTGAAACGAAGAACGAAAGGACGTAATTTTTTTTGATACCTTCGGATGACGGTAAGTAAAAATAATTGCTTTTCTTTTCAGGGAAAATGACATAGGCTACCTCCTGTGTCTGATTTTGAATAAAAGGAGATTTTTATATTATATGAAAAAAAGGGTATTGATTGCATGTACGATGCAGATGGATGTTATAAATTATGTGTTGAAAAAATATCAGATTTCCATGCCTGTTATATGGCTGGAACGGGCGCTGCATCATAATCTGGAGCTTCTTCATAAGGAGCTGCAGAATCAGGTTGATTTGCAGCAGCATATGGATGAAATCGTATTGTCTTATGGTCTGTGCGGTCATGCCATATCCGGGCTTTGCAGTAAAAAAGCAAGGCTGGTATTTCCGGCGTTCGATGACTGCATCTGCCAGCTGCTGTATACCGGACCTGAAAAAAGCCGAAGATACGGCCTGAAAGAGAAAGGATGCTATTATCTGACGAGAGAGTGGACAATTGATAAAGAAGCAATTGTACCGCAATGTGAGATGATTTTGAAACAGTATGGAGAAGAATGTGGAAAAGAAATTATCCAGCAAATATACAGTGGATATCATACGATTTCCCTGATTGAGACAGGAGCCTATGATGTGGGAAAGCTGCAAAGCTTTGTGGAAAAAGCTTCTGAATTAACGGGAATGTGTGTAAAACTGCAGGAAGGAAGCTGCAGGGTTATGGAACATCTGCTGCTGGGCAATTATGATAATACAATCTGTGTTGTAAATCCGGGAGAAAGAATCGGGCATGCGATAGATATAGGTTAGCAGATAGAAAATCAGGAAATGCAGCTGGTACTCCACAATTTGGAGAGAATTTCCCTGCAAACTGTGAAGCACATCTATAGGTCAGAATCAGGCTGTGCGGCACCCTGATGCCTGCCTGGATGGTTCAGAAAGGCATTTAAAGACCTCATAATAAAATATTATCTGGAAGCAATGAATTTATATATCGGATTTCCTAATGCAGAAAATTTTTTCTCATATTCTGTCATAATGTTATTCTGATTCATTTGTGCGTCCTGATGCAGGTCATAGGTGAAGGAATCCAGGTTCCAGTGTGCTTCTGGAAGTTCTTCCAGGGAAAAATCGAAAAGCAGTTTATTATCTGTTTTAAATTCCAGCGTGCCATGAGATGCCAAAATCTGGTCATAGAGGGACAGAAACTGCCTGGATGTAAGCCTGCGCCTTGCATGGCGTTTTTTCGGCCATGGGTCGGAAAAATTCAGATAGATTCTGGAAACTTCATTTGGTGAAAATACTTCTGAGAGGTTTTCAGCATCCATGCATAGAAAACGCAGGCAGGCAGGAGCAGCTTCCAGCCGCTGCAGTTTTTGCACTGCCCGGAGCAGGACGCTTGTATATTTTTCAATGCCAATATAGTTGATATCTGGATTTTGCTGTGCAAGCTGGATGATAAAGTCTCCTTTTCCCATTCCAATTTCAATATGTATGGGATTTTCATTTTGAAAAACGTTCTTCCAGAAATCAGGACAGGAAGACGGATTTTGTATGCAGAACGGGCTTTCAGCGATAATGCCGTCAGCACTTGGAATATTTCTTAATCTCATGGTTTTCTCCTCAAATTTTGATTTTGTGTGTATGCCGTATGTATTATAACATTGATTGCATGGGAAAAAAAGCAGAAAGTGAAGCTTCTTATCAAGCTGAAAAGCTTTTTCATTAAGATTAGGATAAAGCTGCGTTTTTTTACTTTTATTCACACAAAGAAAAAAAGTGTTGCTTATCACTTTTATTCACACTATAATATAGATAGGAATGACTATAACAAAGATTGGAAATAGAAAAATGAAGAAAAAAACAAAAGTATTCAGCTTATTCATGATGTGCCTTCTTCTGGTTATGATGGATGTACCGGTTCAGGCAAAAAAGACGAAAAATTACTGGCCGAAACAGCCGGATAAAATAACAGCCGGTGCAGCAATATTGATGGATATAGATACTGGAACGATTTTATATAAGAAGAATATTAATAAAAAATATTATCCTGCGAGCATTACGAAAATACTGTCTGTGCTTGTTGCAGTTGAAAACAGCCGGATGGATGAAGTCGTGACCTTTTCGCACGATTCTGTTTTTAAAACAGAGGGTTCTGGCATTTGGCGGGATGTCGGTGAAAAGATGACTATGGAACAGTGCCTGTATGCAGTCATGCTGGAATCTGCGAATGAGTGTGCCTATGCGGTAGCAGAGCATATCAGCGGTACAATGGAAAAGTTTGTCAAGCTGATGAATGAAAAGGCGAAGAAGCTTGGCTGTAAATCTTCCAATTTTACAAATCCGCATGGCCTTCCAGATGAAAATCATTATGTAACGGCAAAGGATATGGCCATTATTTCAAGGGCTGCTTATGAAAATGAAACGTTCCGGCTTTTATGCGGGACGAAGCGGTATGTTATACCGCCAACCAATAAGCATAAGGAACCTACTTACCTTACGAATCACCATAAAATGCTTTATCCGAAAGATACGGCAGCTTACTTATACGATTACTGTACGGGGGGAAAGACGGGATATACGATTGCAGCCGGGAATACGCTGGTTACTTATGCCCAGAAAGACGGCATGACACTGGTTTCTGTTATTTTAAACGGAACATCGCCGCAGTACTGGAATGAAACAAGGTCGCTGCTGGAATTTGGATTTGAAAATTTTAATCTGTGCAATGTGGCAGAGTATTTTGGGGCAGATGAAAACAATGAGGAAGAAAAGCTGGACACGCTGAATGCAAATGACCCATTTGCCCAGATTGACCCGCAGGCGAAAGTAATTCTGCCAAAGTCGGTTAATTTTAATAAGACAGAAATGACAATCAATTATGAAAATCTGCCCGAAAATTCACTTGCGCAGCTGATTTACACCTATGGAAACCGGAAAATCGGGACGGCAGATATTATACGCACGAATACGTTTATTGATAATCATGTGGATGCAATTACGGAAAGCACGGAATCAGACAGTCTGGATGAAAATATAGAACCAGCTGAGAACCAGACCGCCGTTTCAGATGAACCCCAGCAGGAATCAGATGAAGCAGACAGGCAGGCTGAGGACAAGCAGCAGGAAAAAACAGAGTCTGGAAAAAAGGATTTGAATCTGATTGACAGCCTGAAAGAGAAGATTCAAAATATGGAAATTACAGAACATATTCAAAATTTTGATATCCATAAACTGATAGACAGCGTAAAAGGCTTCTTTCAAAATAAGAAGCTGGATTTTTCCGGGAATGCCTGGATTGTGCTGGGCGGCATTTTTGCCGGTATTGTACTGATACTTATTTTTAAAATCCTGTTTAACAGGTCTTATGTCATCCGCCAGAAGCTGGCTAATTACAGAAACAGAAAAATAGAACGGAAAAAGTATGTTGTTATCCGGGATTACAGAAAAGGGAGAAAAAGAAAAAACCGGTAAAGTTTGAGAATTGAATATTTTTTTGAAAATGATATTCTATGGAGGTACTGGCTCTATGGAATATTATTTTTTATGGATATTGGACTGAAATTAAGCTGGAAAAAAATAATAAATGCATAAAGGCATAGAAATACCTGAGAATCTTGAAAAGATACATACAGAATTAAGATTTTAAAGTATCTTATAGTGGTAAAAAGAGATAAAATAAAATATTATATTTAAATTTTATATTTTTAGACAATAAAAAATGATATAAAATGTATATTTAAAGAAAAGCGACAATTATTTTTTGAAAATATTGTCGCTTTTCTTTGGTTAAGACATAGGTATAACAGGGTATAATTATCTGTCAATTTAAAAAGTTGTATTAAAATAATAGAACCGATAAATCGACAAAAATTTTCAGCCCGGTTTATTTTTCAGTGTCGTGTGGGGAGACATCCGGGCTATGTGAAAGCTGCACTGTGGGTTACAGATTTGAGAAAATACCGAATATAAAAATGGGTGCAGATATCCGCCCTGCTCAGCGGAACAGCAGGGAAAATGGAAGTTCTGGAAAAAGAGGGCTATGTAATAAGTATTTATTCTGGCAGGACTGTGCTGTCAGAAGGCTGTTCATAGGCAGATTCTGTGGTTACTGCGGGTTCTGTGGCTTCTGTTGTCAGACCTGACAATAAGGCAGACAGGTCTTGCGGATATTTGGTGTATATCAGGATTCCGTTATCTGTTTCTGCAATTGTTTCATGAAGTTTTTCAAATTCAGACATTTTTTTCAGTAAATAAATGATATGTTTGGATTTCCAGGATTCTGTCTGAATCAGGATGGGCGTGCAGCTGCTTAAATCTGAAATGCTGGATTGTTTTAACAGGGTGGAAAGCTCCTGTTCAGCCTGGTATTCTTCGGCAGATTTGTGGATGATAAAATAGCCATTTTCATCCCGGGGCAGGTTTAGGGAATTGACGGCTCTTTGTACCTGTTTGGTCAGGCTTGGAGAAGCTGGGTGCAGGGATTCAAAATATAACATGAAGTCAGATGCCTGCTTGAAATGGTGGTTTTCTCCGTATTCTTCGTATTCGCGGTTTAGTATGTTTTTGATAATCTGCTCACATGATTTTCTGGATGGGTTTTTATGGAAAGAGTTGAAATTCGAGGATGACATGTATAAAACTCCTTTCTGCCCGAAATGTTAATGATATGGTTATAGTATAGCAATCTGGGGAAGGGTTGCGCAAGGTGTAATTCTGCTGAATTTCAGGTGTGGGAAGGGTGGACTCCCGGACGCTGGGGGAAGGGTGGATTTGTGCTGCTGGGAAGGGTGGATTCCCGGACGCCGGAGAAGGCAGCTCTTTTTCTGCTGATGTTCCGATTCCGAAAAGCTGGAAGTTCTAAGCTTTCGATGACAGGGTTGCTGGTACCGCACGGACCGGCGCCTGATACGCCATCCATGGCTTGCAGGCGCCTTTTGGGGACATCCCTGTCCCCAAATCCTGTTTTTGATTTCGAAAGATAAGAACTTCCGTCTTTTCTCCATAGTCACATCAGCAGAAAAAGAGCTGCTTTCTCCGGCTGTCTGTGGAAGCTTTTATGTTTTCTGGATATTAGCGGGAAATTGAGGCGGTTTGGATTGTCTGTCTGGTTCTTGTGGAAAGAAAGCTGCTTATTGTGTGAGTAATAAAAAGATTGGAAAGAAAGCTGCTTATTGTGTTGCTGATAAGAAGACAGAATGTGTTTTACTAATATAAGAAGATGAATGGGGCAGCAGTTGAATTGGCAGTCTGAGTTTTTTGTGTATGGGAATTAAATTTGACAAATGTGGCTGGCAGGGAATATAATGTAAGAAAATACTCGAATTGTGTTCATGGAGCGGAAAAAATAGTATGAGTGAAAATAGGATGGATGAAGCTGGGAACAGAATAAATATGATAGATGAAAATAGTATAGGCTTATAATAGCATGGAAGCAGGAACAGGAAAAAGAATTGATTTAAATAAAAGGATGGTAACAGGTGATAAAACAGTGCAGGATTAAGCAGGGAAAAAACAGGAAGTGATAACAGAGCAGGCTTCGATAGAGGAATGGAAGTAAGAATTGAAAACAGGATAAGCTTTGATAGGAAATGGAAATAAGAATTGAAAACAGGATAGGCTTCGATAGAAGAATAGATATAAGAATTGAAAGCAGGATAGGTTTTAATAGAGAAATGGGAATAAGAATTGAAAGCAGGATAGGTTTTGATAGAGAAATGGAAATAAGAATTGAAAACAGAATATATTCTGATAGGGAAATAGAAATGGCAAATGAGAATGGTATTGAATCAAAAAATGAAAACAAGGAATAAAAGCAGGAATTAGTATAGATTTTAATAGAAAAAAGACGCAGAAAATAAAAATAGCATATGCTTAAAAAGAATCGTGAAACCGGAAATGGAATTGAGTGCAGGTTAAAAAAATGGGATGGAACCGGGAATGGAACTGAGTGCAGATTATAATAAAGGGATGGAACCAGGAATTGAAATGAATGCTGGTTTTGATAAAGAAATGGAACCGGAAATGGAACTGAGTGCAGGTTTTGATAAAGGGATGGGAGCAGAAACAGAAATGAGTGTAAATGATGATAAAGGGATGGAACCAGGAATTAAACTGAGTGCAGGTTTTGATAAAGAAATAGAAACAGAAACGAGTATAAATGATGATAAAGGGATGGGAGCAGAAACAGAAACGAGTGTAAATTATGATAAGGAGATAAAAGAAACTGGAACGAGTGTAAATTATAATAAGGAGACGGAATCAGGAACTGGAAAGGGTGTTTTTTTTCAAAGAGATACAGCAGATAATGAAATAAGAGGTAGAAAGCATACAGAATCTGGAAACGGTACGAATGATAATAAAAAGAAGGTGACCCGCCAGGAAAAAAGGGAGAGGCAGATGATGGAAATTCAGCGGCTGATAGATGAAAATGGCGGGGTGGTGAAGACTTCGCAGCTGTATACGCTTGGCATGGATTACCGCAGGATTCAGACTTTTGTGGATTATGGCGTGATTGAGCGGGTAAAGAATGGGTATTATTCGATGAATTTCCATAAAAAACGCGAAGAAGATATTATTGCTACGATGTTTCCGGACTGTGTACTGAGCATGGAAAGTGCTTTGTATTGTCACCATTATTTGAAGAACCGGCCGTTTAAATGGACGGTTGCCGTAGATAAGAATACTTCGAAATCGCGGTTTAAAATGGATTATCCGCTGGTGCAGCCGTATTATACGGAGCCGGAGGTTTTACAGATGGGTGTTGTGAAGATGGAATTTGGCAGCAGTGAGATGTCGGTTTACTGCAAGGAGCGTTTAATCTGTGATGTGCTGAAATATGAAAACAGGATGAACCGTGAAGATTTGCAGCAGGCTCTGCGGGCATTTTTGATGGATAAGAATAAGGATATTGCAAAGCTTCTGGCTTATGCAAAAGAACGCAAGGTGTTATCAAAGGTTCGGAATCAGATAGGCGTATGGCTGTAAAAAGGATATATGAGATTAGCAAAAGAAGAAAATGCAGATAGTCCGGAATCAGATTGATGTATGGATATAAACAGATTACGGAAATGATAAGAAATATACTCTTGGATAGGAGATTGGCGCTATGGGGCATGATTTGCTGAATGAAACGTTTATCAGGCAGCGGAGTGCGGAATTGCAGATTCCATTTGAAAATCTTCTGGCTGCTTCTGTTATGGAAGAAATTTTGCGGAAAATTGCAGAATCAGAATATGCGGAAAATTTCTGGATGAAAGACAGCGTGCGGATGAATTTGGAAAATTACCGGAAAAAGGCTGATTTGTCCCTGTCATTTTGTGTGAAGGACACACGCGGGTTTTCGTATAAAAAAGCAGAGGTCAGTAAAGTTTTTGCGGAACTTTTCCGAAATTTTAAAAAGAATGCTATTTACTGGAATTACCATGTCTGGATGGACTGGAACCTGATTTATATTGATATGACGGGTACGGTTTCGTTTATTAAGGTTCCGGTGAAAATAAAGCTGGAGCCGGTTTTGCAGGAGAAGCTGGAGCCGGATATCCGGGATATGCGGCTGATTACAAATAATAACCGGAAAATTCAGGTCAGGTGTTATCCGGCTGAATATGTGATTACGGAGAAATTTTTCGAGATTCTGTCTTTGCTGGAGCTGTTAAACGATATGTCCTGTTATATGGACATTTATGATATTTTGAGGAAAGAAGCGCTGTCAGGCCGCAAGGTGTGGGAGCTTGTAAGTGAAGGGTGCCGCAAGCGGGGAATAGAAGCCGCGCCGGAACGGTTTGAAATACTGCAGTCATACCGGACAAGCGGCTTTATGGCAAAGAAATGGAAATCTTATTTACGGCGTGCAAATAAGAAAAGTCCTTCCTGGGATGAGGTTATGGACAGGGTGGAAAGCTTTTTTTCGGTTATCTGGGAGCATATCTGCCAGAATATTGTCTATCTCGGAGACTGGATGCCGGAGCTTGGAAGGTTTCTTGATTCTTAAAAGGAGTTTTTTATGAATCATACGATTTTGGAATATAAGGGCCTGTATGAAAGGCTGTCTGCTTATGCGGAGTCGGATTTTTATCCGTTTCATATGCCCGGTCATAAACGTGCAAAGCTGCCTTTTCCCAATCCTTATCAGATAGATATTACAGAGATTGACGGGTTTGATAATCTGCACTGTGCGAAAGAAATTTTGCTGGAAGCGCAGGAAAGGCTGAAAAAGCTGTATCGCAGCAGAAAGTCATTTTATCTTGTAAATGGAAGTACCTGTGGTATTCTGAGCGCAGCAGGCGCGCTGTCCCAGCCGGGTGACCAGGTTTTGATTGCAAGAAACTGCCACAAATCTGTTTATAACGCGGTAAAATTATTCGGTTTAAGGGCAGGATATATTTATCCGGAAATCATGAAATGCGGGATTCAGGGCCAGGTAAATGCGGACGCAGTGAGGAATGCATTGCGCTGCTATCCAGATACGAAGCTTGTCGTGCTGACATCTCCCACTTATGACGGGATTGTATCTGATATTGGCAGCATTGCTAAAATTGTTCATAAACAGGATGCTTATCTGATTGTGGATGAAGCACATGGCGCTCATTTTTCCCTGGGCGGGCCGTTTCCGGAATCCGCGCTCAGGCTGGGGGCTGATATTGTGATACAGAGTCTTCATAAGACTCTGCCTTCGTTTACGCAGACGGCTGCGCTTCATATCGGGACAGACAGGGTGGATGCAGACAGGGTCATGGAAATGCTTGTGGTTTTTCAGACAAGTTCTCCGTCTTATCTGTTTATGGCCGGGATGGAGCAGTGCGTGGCTATGCTGGAACAGTCTGGAAAACAGATGTTTGATGCATTTGATAAAAAGCTTTCTGGTTTTTATGACGCGTGTCAGGGGCTGGAACGGCTGCATGTGCTGGATAAGAAGGATTATGAAGCTGGCCGGGTATTTGATGCGGACAGGTCTAAGATTGTGATTTCCACACAGGGTACTTCCATGGATGGAAAGAAGCTGTATGACATGCTTCTGGAACGGTATCATTTGCAGATGGAACTGTATTCGGCGCAGTATGTGCTGGCGATGACAAGCATTATGGACACACAGGAAGGATTTGACCGGCTGCTGCGTGCGCTGCTGGAAATAGATGCACAGCTTCGAAAGAAGGATGAGATGCAAAAAGCTGCTGCATGCTGGAATGATATGCAGGATAACGAGAACGAGAAAAATCGCAGTAATGCAAAAGAAGTGTCCGGGGCAGAAATTTTTTTAAGGCGTATGTACGGGAAACGAAAAAAGGTGCTGGAAATTTCAGAAACCAGGTATTATAATAAGGAAGAAATACTTTTGCAGGAAAGTGCAGGAAGGGTGTGTGCGGAATATATTTATCTGTACCCGCCGGGAATCCCTGCGATTGTGCCGGGGGAAGAAATTTCCCTGGATTTTATAAAGGCTTTGGATGAATGCAGGAGAACAGGCCTGAATGTGCTGGGAATGAAGGACCGGCAGTGCCGCAGGGTGTCTGTCATAACACAGATAGAAACCGACAGATGCAGTCAGGCCGGGGCAGAAATAACATAAAATGCAGCAGTGAAGTAAATATAGTGTGAAGGACTGCTGCATTCTGGGTAAAAAGTAAAATAAAATGCAGCAGTGCTGCAAGATACTTACAGTTGCATATACATCCTGAAATAGTATATAGTAATAGTATATAATATCAGTATAGAAAAGAACCGGAAGGAATGAGGCATTCAGCATGGATATTAAGGTAAATCAGGCTGTTCCTGTGATGCAGACAGAGGGAGCAGCGCCTGTTGAAAATACGGATGACGGATTTAAATTTGCCCTGACAAATGCAATAGAGGATTCGGATTTGCAGAGACAGCTGGAGCTGATGCTCAAAGATATCACGAAGCAGGGTGAACTGATTGCGCGGCATATGGATATACGGGATATGAAAAAATACCGCGGGCAGATAAAGGATTTTTTGAACGAAATTGTAAACAGGTCGCATAAGTTTTCGAGGGAGAATTTTTTAGACCGCAGGGGCAGGCACCGGGTATACGGCATTATCCGCCTGGTGGACAGCAACCTGGACGAACTGGCACAGGAGCTTTGCGAGGAAGAAAAAGACCATATCAAAATACTGAGTAAGATTGGTGAAATCACGGGACTGCTTCTTGACATATTTACTTAAATAAGGACATCAGGGAAAGGGGGAGCACAGGATGGCTGGTTTTCAGGATATTATAGGACACGGACAGATTATTGAACATTTACAGAATGCAATCAGGCTGGATAAGGTTTCACATGCTTATATTTTTAACGGGCCGGACAAATCCGGCAAGATGATGCTGGCAGAAGCCTTTGCGGCAGCTTTGCAGTGTGAGAAAAAGGGGACAGAAGGGTGCATGGAGTGCCATTCCTGCCGGCAGGCAGCAAGCCATAACCAGCCGGATATTATTTATGTGACACATGAGAAACCGAATACAGTTTCGGTTGATGATATCCGCAGGAAGGTGAATCAGGATATTGCGGTAAAGCCATATTCCAGCCGGTATAAAATTTATATTATCGATGAAGCGGAAAAGATGAACCAGCAGGCGCAGAATGCGCTGCTCAAAACAATAGAAGAACCGCCGGCATACGCAGTTATCCTGCTGCTGACGACCAATGCCGATTTGTTTCTGCCGACCATTTTGTCCCGCTGCATTCAGCTGAATTTAAAACCGGCTGCCAGTGCGGTGATTAAGGAACATCTGATGAAAAAATACCAGGTGCCGGATTATCAGGCAGATATCAGCGCTGCTTTTGCGCAGGGAAATGTCGGAAGGGCTATTCAGCTTGCTTCCTCGGAACATTTTAATGATTTGAAGGATTCTGCGGTGCAGCTGATGAAGCGGGTCAAAGATATTGATGTTTATGAAATGGGCGAGGCAGTCCGGCAGATTGGCGAATACAAGATGTCTGTCAATGATTATTTTGACATTATGCTGATATGGTACCGGGATGTGCTGATGTATAAGGCGACAATGGATGTAAACGGCCTGATTTTCAAGGAACAGGCGCATGATATTAAAAAGCAGGCCAGCCACAGCTCGTATCATGGCATTCAGGAAATATTGGAAGCTTTGGAAAAAGCGAAAATCAGATTAAATGCAAATGTGAACTTTGATGTAGTAATCGAGCTCCTTTTGCTGAAAATGAAGGAGAATTAAAGAATGACAAAAATCGTAGGAGTCAGGTTCCGCAACGCAGGCAAAATCTATTATTTTGACCCGGCAGATATGGAAATGGAGACGGGGACGCATGTTATTGTGGAGACGGCCCGCGGCGTGGAATTTGGCGTGGTGATGATTCCGCCAAGGAATGTGGAGGATGAAAAAGTCACGCAGCCTTTGAAGCCGGTTATCCGTATTGCTACTGACGAGGATGAAAAGCAGCAGCAGAGAAACAAGGATAAACAGGAAGGCGCTTATAAAATATGCCAGGAAAAGATTGAAAAGCACGGGCTGGAAATGAAGCTTGTGCAGGCGGAATATACCTTTGACAATAATAAGCTGCTGTTTTATTTTACGGCAGACGGCAGGATTGATTTCCGGGAGCTTGTCAAAGACCTGGCTTCGGTTTTCCGTACCAGAATCGAGCTGCGCCAGATTGGCGTGCGGGATGAAACGAAAATACTGGGCGGCATGGGGATTTGCGGCAGGGAGCTGTGCTGTTCTTCGTATTTATCAGAATTTGTGCCGGTTTCCATTAAGATGGCCAAGGAACAGAACCTGTCTTTAAATCCTACGAAGATTTCCGGGGTCTGCGGGAGACTGATGTGCTGCCTGAAAAATGAGCAGGAGACATACGAGTATTTAAACAGCAGCCTTCCTGAGATTAATGAATATGTGACGACAAATGACGGGCTGCGCGGGGAAGTCCAGAGTGTCAGCGTGCTGCGCCAGCTTGTAAAGGTCAAAGTAGATGTCAATGGTGAAAAGGAGCTGCGGGAATATAAGGTCAGTGATTTGAAATTCAAGCCGAAAAGACATAAAGTAAAAGTATCTGCCGAAGAAATCAAAAAGCTTTCTGTACTGGAAGACAGGGAAGGAAAATCGAAGCTGGATGTCGGAAAATAAAAGGATTGCAAATACCAGGCTGCGGGAAGGGGAACGGATAGACGAACTGCAGCGCAATGGATATGTTATTATTCAGGACCCGAAACGGTTCTGTTTTGGAATGGATGCGGTGCTGCTGTCAGGGTTTGCTCATGTAAAGGCCGGGGAGCGTGTCCTGGATTTGGGAACCGGGACAGGCATTATTCCGATTTTGCTGGAAGCGAAAACAGACGGAAGCCATTTTACGGGACTTGAGATTCAGCCGGAAAGCGCGGATATGGCAAGAAGGAGTGTCGGGCTGAATCATTTGGAATCAAAGATAGAGATTGTGACCGGGGATGTGAAGGGTGCTTCCAGTTATTTTGGAGCATCTTCTTTTCATGTCATTACGACAAATCCGCCTTATATGATAGGAAATCATGGGCTGCAGAATGCACAGGATGCGAAAACGATTGCCAGGCATGAAGTACTGTGCACGCTGGATGATATTTTACGGGAAAGCGCCAGGATGCTTCTGCCAAAGGGAAGGTTTTATATGGTGCACCGTCCGTTCCGCCTTTCGGAAATTTTTTGCAAAATGACTGGCTATGGCATCGAGCCGAAGCGGATGAAGCTTGTGCATCCATATGCTGACAGGGAGCCGAATATGGTGCTGATTGAAGGGCTGCGGGGCGGAAAGCCCAGAATGACCGTGGAAAAACCGCTGATTGTATATCAGGAACCGGGGAAGTATACGGACGAGATATTGCAGCTGTATGGGTATTAACCTGTGCTGCATACGCAATGTATAGGAGAATGATATGGCAGGGATTTTATATTTATGCGCGACGCCGATTGGGAATCTGGAAGATATTTCCTTGCGGGTGCTGCGTACATTAAGGGAAGTGGATTTAATTGCAGCCGAAGATACAAGAAATTCGATTAAGCTGCTAAATCATTTTGAGATAAAAGTGCCGATGACCAGTTACCATGAATTTAATAAAATAGAAAAAGCGCATCAGCTCGCAGAAAAGATGCACAGCGGAAAGAATATTGCCCTGATTACAGATGCAGGCACGCCCGGCATTTCAGACCCGGGCGAGGAGCTTGTGCGAATCTGCGCAGAGGAAGGAATCCAGGTCATATCCCTGCCAGGAGCAGCTGCGTGCATTACGGCGCTGACGGTTTCGGCACTTCCTGCGAGGAGATTTAGTTTTGAAGCATTTCTGCCGCGCGATAAAAAAGAACGCGGTATTGTGCTGAAAGAACTCCAGCAGGAGACACGCACTATGATTCTGTATGAAGCGCCGCATCATCTGGTGTCCACGCTGGAAGAACTGTATCAGGCACTGGGAAACAGGAAGATATCGGTGTGCCGCGAGCTGACCAAAAAGCATGAGGAAGTTATCCGGGCTTCACTGGAAGATGTGCTTGCATTATACCGGGAGAAAGAACCGCGCGGGGAGTATGTGCTTGTTATTGAGGGAAAGTCTTATGCGGATATCGAAAAGGAACAGAAGGAAGCATGGATGCAGATGAGTGTTTTTGAGCATGTGAAGTATTATGAAGATAAGGGAGCAGGGAGGAAGGAAGCGATGAAGCTGGCAGCGAAGGACAGGGGAGTTTCGAAAAGGGATGTTTATCAGGAGCTGCTGGAAGGAGAGGGGAAAGTGTAAATGCTTTGAGCGGACGCTGGATGAGAGGGACAGTTCTGTTTCGCTGTTCCGGTTCCAGAATGTAAGAATTTCCAAGTATTCTGCTTGTCCTGTTTTGGTACCGTGCGGACAGGCAGTTAGTTCGCCTTCGGCTAAAAACTGCCTTTCGGGCTTTCGCCCGCCTTGTTTGCAGTGCAGAATACCTGGAAATTCTAACATTCTTTCACAGTCACAGCGAAACAGAACTGTCCCTCTCATCCAGCTGGTATCGGCGAATATGAAATGGTTCTGTATTTTGTATGTTTTCTGGGAGGTTTTCCCATAAGCCGGATATTTGGATTGCGAAAGATTTTATGTCTGGATTATTTTCATAAACTGTCTTTAATTTATCCATTAGAATTGCGCCAAATTGTTCATAGTTAAGGTTTGAATAATCAAGATGTTTCCTTATATATAGAATGGATTCTTTTATATCTGGTTCCCATTCTAAATAGAGTAAATCATCATTTTCGGGATTTTCGAGAAACAGTTTATCGAGACGGTTCTTATATTCGTTTTCTGGTGTTAAGTTCTGATATAGTAAAATGGCATAAACCAATAATTCTTCCACTTTATCCTCCGGTTTACAGTGATTTATGGACAGGATTTGGGGACACAGGATTTTACGGTTTATAAAAATCAGAAGTCCCCAAAAGGTGCCTGCCAGAGCCAGTAAATGACAGCGTTTTAATGAGTCAGGGTATCAGGCACCGGTCCGTCCGCAGCCATTATCCGTAAGCAGAAAACTTAGATCTTCTTGCTTTTCGCAGACGGAACACCAGAAGGAAAAAATTTCTCCATCCAGCGTCCGGGAACCAGCAGCCTGACGCATTAATCTGCCGCTTTGTAAAACTTCGCAAAGTATTTCTCTAATATATAAAACGGTGCCGACCCCATATCCAGCAAAGCCGTATGAAATATCATCTCGGAAAAATCATTTCCATAATAAGCCTTTGCCTGTTCCTTCAGTTCCAGAAATTCCAGATACCCGATATAATATTTCAGGTAATTTGCCGGATTTTCGATAATCGTCTGGTATATTTCTGAAATAACAGATACCTGTTTAATCCCATAGCTGCCCAGAAACTCCGCAGTGTCTGCCAGTGACCAGCCATCGTAATGCACACCCATATCAATGGATGCATACAGGCTGAGTGTTGCATCCTGATTCAGCATCAGTGCCCGGGCTGCAGTTTCTTCCAGGCCGGTGTAGCCGTAAGAGAGCATTTCTACATAAGTTGCCCACCCTTCTGTAAATCCGCCATGATAGAGTATATAGCGGATAGGGGATAATTTTGCCGAATAGGAATATACGGTCTGGTATAAATGTCCGGGATAGCCTTCATGTGCAAGCGTTGTAAACAGCTGGATATCGTCATAGTTGTTCCCGGGATTTATGTAAATGCAGTTTTCTGTAAAACGGTCCATAGGAGAAGTCAGGTAAAAGGCAGGAGATAAGAAATCCTGCAGCTTTTCATTGACATTTTTTATAGTATAGCCTGCTTTTGGCGCTGCCGGAAATGCGGACTGAATCTGTGTTTTTAAATGCTTGAGCATTTCTTCCGGGGTATTGTATGGAAGCAGGCTGGAAGAAGCTGCCGGGGAAGATGCAGTATCATTTTTTTGCCGCTTCTGTATGGAAGCCGATGCAGATTTGGTCAGGACCGGAGCAAGCAGGGCCAGCTCCGACAGGCATCTGTCCCGCTGTGATTCGGTCATTTTCTGAAGCTGCGGTATGCTGCGGGCGGAACCGGTGGAATTTTTTACAAGCAGCTCATAATAGGTTTTTCCATCTTCGAAATGGCAGAGTCCCTGTGCGTTTTTCCCTTCTTTTTTTAAGGCCTTGAGCACGGCTATGAGCTTGCGGTAGGCCGGATAAACATGGTCCTGCAGCAGTTCCTGATTCTGTTTCAGGTAGGATTTTTTTTCTTTTTTGCTCAGGGAACCTATCTGGTCAAGACGTTCTGCAAAAGCTGTTTCCCAGAAAGACTCGCTGGAATTGTCCGGGATAAATGCATGGCACTGCGTGATTAAATTTTCCGCTGCCTTCTGGTTCATAAAAAGGCCGCGCTTTGCTTTTTCTTTTTCAAAGGCACAGACCTGGCTGAAATAGGTGTCATATTGTGAAAGCAGTTCCAGATAGTCTTCGACATCCTGTTTGGAATGGAAGGCATATTCGGCCAGCAGAATCGGGTATTCCGACTGCAGGCCGCCGGTAGAACTGAGCAGCTCATCGTAATAGTAATATGGTGCCATGTCCAGGCTGCGCTGGATGGAATCGTCCAGGATGTCGTAGGTCATCTGCGCCTGGACAGACATGGAAGAAGTGTCATACGCATGAAGCTCTTTTTGCATGTTTTCCAGGGATGCCAGCTGTGCGTCTTCGTTTTGGGAAGAAATTTCTCCAAATGTGACTGGATATTGTGCGATTTCTGCAGAGGAAGGGTCTGCCAGCGTATAATGCAGGTTTAAGGTGTTTGCGGTTATCTGGCTTTGAAACAGCTGCCTGAGCCAGGCGTCAAATTCTTTTTCACTTGTTTTCTGTCCGGCGTCCTGTGAATGCGTGTAAGAAGCGGTATCGATAATCATCGATGAACCGTTCAGCCTGTACAGCCCGAGGATTAGAAGAAGCGCAAACAGTCCGTAGACGGGCAGAAGGAATGAGGAAGATAACTTTTTTTGTATGGATTGAAAGCTGGTTTTTAAGTGGCGCATAATTCTCCAAAGTAAACAGGCAGCATGGATAGTGCCTGTTTACTGCTGATAGTCTTGCTTCCAATATATGAAAAATCCAGCGGATTAGAACTGGCTGTTTTTATAAAGCACGAAGGCTTCGTAAGGCTTTACGGTGACGGTTTCTTTTTGGAGTGCAGGCTCCATATTTGCAATGATGCATTCTGCATCCCGGAATTCATCCGGTATGTGCAGGCTGCATTCCTGTTCGGAAAAGCTGCATACAGCCAGCAGTTTTTCACTGTCAAGTGTTCTGGTATAAACAAACAGATGTTCGTTTTCTTCAAGCAGCAGTTCGTATGAGCCGTATACAATGACAGGATATTGCCTGCGGAGTGCAATTAATTTTTTGTAGTAATGAAATACGGAATCGGGATTTTCTGTCTGTGCTTTGGCGTTAATTTCGCAGTAATTTGGGTTGACTGCTATCCATGGAGCTGCGGACGTAAATCCGGCATTTGGTTCATCCGACCACTGCATTGGTGTGCGGGCATTGTCGCGGCTTTTGAAGGTCATGCACGGCCAGAAGGTTTCGTGGGAAAGAGGCCCGTCTGCACACCATTCCTGATAAGCCCGGATGCTTTCGATGTCGCGGAATTCCTGCGGGTCCTGGAACGGGTAATTGGTCATGCCGAGTTCTTCACCCTGGTAAATGTAAGGAGTGCCCTGCATCATGTGAAGGCAGGTAGCCAGCATTTTTGCGGAAGCTTCGCGGTACTGCGGGCTGTCATTTCCAAAGCGGGACACGGCTCTTGGCTGGTCATGGTTATTCCAGAACAGGCTGTTCCATGCCTTGCCGTATAATTCGTTCTGCCAGCGGGACAGTACTTTTTTGAGCACTGGCAGCGGCAGCTTTTCGTCTGTCCATTTTCCGTATTTTCCGTCCCCTTCGACATGCTCGAACTGGAATACCATGTTGAGCTCCCGGGTGTTTTCTCCGGCATACTGTGCAGCCAGCTCTGTCGTGACGCCGGCAGTTTCGCCTACGGTCATAATATCGTATCTGGATAATACCTTCTCATTCATTTCCTGCAGATATGCATGGACATTCGGGCCATGCACGCAGTATGGGCTGAAATCACCGTAAAGGCCGTTTTTGATTCCATCAGGCATTTCTTTTGTTTTGGATATCATGCTGATGACATCCATGCGGAAGCCGTCGATGCCTTTATCACACCACCAGGACATCATTTCAAAGATTTCTCTGCGCACAGCCGGATTGTCCCAGTTTAAATCCGGCTGCTTTCTGGAAAACAGATGCAGGTAATACATTTCCGTTGCTGAATCGTATTCCCAGGCAGAGCCGCCAAAGCAGGCACCCCAGTTGTTTGGCGGAGTTTCTTTATCCGCGCCATCCCGCCAGATATAGTAATCGCGGTATGGATTGTCCTTTGATTTGCGGCTTTCGATAAACCACGGATGCTCATCGGATGTATGGTTGACGACCAGGTCCATGACAATGCGGATATCGCGCGCATGGGCCTGTGCAAGCAGCTCGTCAAAATCCTGCATGGTTCCGAATTCTTTCATGATGCTTTTGTAATTGCTGATATCATATCCGTTGTCGTCGTTTGGGGATTCGTATACCGGGGACAGCCAGATTACGTCTATGCCCAGGTATTTTAAGTAGTCCAGCCTGCTGGTAATTCCCGGCAGGTCGCCAATGCCGTCTGCGTTGCTGTCCATAAAGCTGCGCGGATATATCTGGTATATGACAGCTTCTTTCCACCATGTTTTTTTCATAGCTGATGTTATCCTTTCTGATTTTATTTTTTGTGATTTTATTCTTTTTTCATTTATATTGCATTCTGTGAGTCAGGAGTCTGCCAGAATTACTGCCTGATATCCCTGCAGGATAAGCTGGTCATTGTTTCTGTCGTATCTGGATTCGTTATTTAAAAGCAGCCTGTGAAAGCCTTCCGGAAGGGTGACAGACTGGGCATCTTTCTGGTAATTGCCGATGACGAGCAGTGTTTTTGTGCCTTTCCGGTAATAGGCCATCAGGTTGTGCCGTTCTTCCCAGAGCGGTTCGAGCGTGCCGTATACGATGGTATCTTTGTATTCCGGGTTTTTGCGCAGTGCAATCAGCTGTTTATAAAAGCGGAACACGGAATCCGGGCTGTTTTGCTGGGCGGCTGCGTTAATCTCTGTATAATTCGGGTTCAGCTTCAGCCATGGGGTGCCGGTGGTAAATCCGGCGTTTGGTTTATCCGACCACTGCATCGGTGTCCTTGCGTTGTCGCGGCTGAACCGGGAAACGGCCTGAAGCGCTTCTTCCGGGGAAAGTCCGGCATTTAAGGCAGTCTGGTATTCGTTCAGCGTTGAGATATCATCGATTTCATCAATGGAAGCAAACGGCGCATTTTCCATGCCAAGCTCCTGTCCCTGGTAGATAAACGGAATGCCGCGCAGCATAAAATACAGGGCAGCCAGCATTTTTTTGCTTTGCGGGCAGCAGTCGTTTTTTGGAATATAGCGGCTGGCTCCGCGCGGTTCGTCGTGGTTTTCGATGATATTGGACAAAAATCCGATGCCGGCAGCCTTCGCCTGTGATGCAAAGCAGCATTTTTTATAATCATCCGGGGTAATCGGTGCTGCGTCATGCCAGCCGTTTTCGCTGCTGCCAAATACTGCTGCATTGAAATCAAACATGCTGGAAAAATAGCCGTCTTCTCCGATAAAATCACGGATTTCTTCCGGTTTTTCGTCGAATACTTCTCCTACGGTAAAGGAATCGTATTTGCGGAAGGTACGGTCACGCATTTCCTTTAAAAATGTTCCGATTCCTTCTGCTTCCCTGAGCATGGTGCCAATGCTGCACAGTCCGTCTTCGCGGTCTGGCTCATAGCTGCGCAGGGGCAGCGCTTTTTTGATGTTGATAATTGCGTCAATGCGGAAGCCGCCCAATCCCTTTTCCAGCCACCAGCAGATGTTTTTGTATACTTCTTCGCGCAGCTGTGGATTTTCCCAGTTTAAGTCCGGCTGTTTTTTGTGAAACACATGCAGGTACTGCCTGTCTGTGCCCGGAAGGTCTTCCCATACCGGGCCGCCGAAGTAAGAACGCCAGTTTGCAGGCGGCTCTTTGTCGGATTTTTTGCGCAGGTAAAAGTACCTGCCGTATGTACCGTCCGGGTCTTCACAGGCTTTGCGGAACCATTCGTGTTCATCGGAGCAGTGGTTGACGACCAGGTCCATCAGGATGTACATGTTTCTTTTTCTGGCTTCGGCGATTAACTGTTCCATGTCTTCCATTGTGCCAAAGCGCGGGTCGATATTATAATAATCCGATATATCATAGCCTTCGTCGGCAAGCGGTGAGGAATAGCATGGAGACAGCCAGAGCATGTCGACACCTAAATCCTGCAGGTAGTCCAGCCTGCTGATAATGCCGGGAATGTCCCCGATGCCGTCACCATTGGAATCAGCAAAGCTTTTTGGATAAATCTGGTATACAACCTTGTCATGCCACCATTTTTTTGTCATAATCACGCCTCCATAAAGTATTTTTATGCCGTTCTTTGTTTTCTACATTATAATAGCATTTTTTGGATATGTCTTGCATTTATCTGATTAAAAAATACGTTATTCTGACTTTTTATATTTCAGCGGCGTGGTACCGGTGTATTTGCGGAATTGTCTGAGAAAATTTCCCAGGTTGTTAAACCCGCAGTCCAAGCAGATTTCCATCACAGAAAGGTCTGTTTCTTTCAGCAGCTGCATGGACTGGCGGATGCGGTATTCGTTGATATATGCCATCGGGGAGCGGCCAATGGCTTTTTTGAAAAAACGGCTGAAATACTGCTCGTTCAGGTTTAAAAGGGATGCCAGGTCGCGGACATATATTTTTTCCCTGTAGTTTTCCCGGATGTAGGTAATGGCAGTTTTAATTTCTTCTACCCGCTTGTTATCATTTTTTTCGGACGGAATCAGCAGGCGGTGTGCAGATAACAGTGCAAGGATGCGCAGCAGGGAAGATTTGACGGACAGCTGCATGGCTGGAATGCCAGCATCCTGCTGTGCGGACAGCTGCATGGCCGGAATGTCAGCATCCTGCTGTGCGGACAGCTGCATCATGTCCAGAAAGGACTGGCGCACCTGAAAAAATGCGGGATGCTCCGGCGTCAGGCAGCGCGGAAAGCGTATTTTGCCGCTGCACAGCGGATGAATCAGCTGCGTCTGGGCGGTGTCATAGGAATAAAAGCTTAACATCTGCGGGGAAAATACAATGGCTGCTTCTGCGGGACTGCCGCTTTTTTCTGTCAGGATGCTGTGCAGCTCTCCCGGATTGATAAAATACAGGCATTCCGAACGGATGCAGAATGGCTCCATATTGATTTCCAGGCGGAAATCCCCGCCGGAAAAACAGATGATTTCAATTTCGTCATGCCAGTGGTGCTTGACAAGCATTCCTTTTGCGGAAGGAACGGTTTTATATGCAGCAAATGGAAATGATTTGGTGCCATGGGAACGGTTTTCTTTTAAAGTGGATAACTGCGGTTCGTTCATGTGGAAATCTCCTTTTGGAAAGCCCGGGTATGTGGATATTGATGTAAAAAATGTATCATTGACAGACGGAACCGTCAATAGGAAGGATGTGCGATTCGCGGCGCACTTTTTTGAAAAATCGCTGTCTTTGCGGGCAGGTTTCTGCATATATTGTAAAAATAAAAAATCAGGTGACAGTTATGAATTATCTGTGGGGATTTATGATTACCGCTGGAATTGTGTATGCGGCATTCAATGGGACGCTGCCGGAAGTGACGCAGGCAGCAGTGGATTCTTCGAAAGAGGCTGTGACCCTGTGCGTGACTATGACAGGCGTCATGTCGCTCTGGGTCGGGCTGATGCGGATTGCGGAAAAGGCCGGGATTATTCAGGGGGCCGTGCGGGGGCTCAAGCCGTTTCTGCGGTTTTTATTTCCAGATATTCCGAAAGGGCATGCTGCAAACCAGTATATTGCGGAGAATTTTATTGCAAATGTGTTCGGGCTGGGGTGGGCAGCTACGCCGGCAGGGCTTAAGGCGATGGAAGAGCTGGCGAAGCTGGAGGACGACAGGAGGCGGGGTAGACTTCCGGAACCGGTGAGAAAGAAGGGAATTGCCAGTAATGAGATGTGTACGTTTTTAATTATTAATATTTCCTCCTTACAGTTGATTCCGGTGAATGTGATTGCTTATCGGAGTCAGTACGGGAGTGTGAATCCGGCGGCTATTGTGGGGCCGGGAATTGTGGCTACGGCGGTGAGTACGCTGGTGGCGGTTATATTTTGTAAAATGATGGATGGAAAGCGGAGGATATAACATCTTCCGCTTTCGTGGTATTCAAGAAGAGAAGAAAAAGAGTTTTGAAAGTATATTGAGAGAAACTGTTTTTTAGGGTATACTAAATAATTAAGATGTAAAGCATTTTGATGTATGTGATTGGAACAAAGGAATTACGGGGATTGTGGCAGGCAAATGGAAAACCTTTTTACGACAATACTCCGATTTGGACAGACAGAACGTTATTAATTGATTTTGAGTCGTGGTTTTTGCAGAAGAAAGTTTCAGGAGATTTAAATATGATTCGCACTACGTCTATTGCCCGGAATTTTTTTGATGATGTAATTAATTATGTGAAAAATCGTAAATTTTTTGAGAATAAGCCCATTAAATTGTTAACCTATCATTATTCGCCAAATGAATTGTTGTCCTTACAACAAATATTATAATACAAATCAAAGAATCTGAGGAGGAAACGATATTGAGCATGACGAGCGATTTAAAAGGAATTAGTATTCAACAATATAAGACAGATGTTGGATTTCGTACATTGGTAGAAGGTGTAAACGAAAATTTGTATATTATACCCAAATATCAGAGAAAATATCGTTGGAGTAAGGAACAGGTTATTTCGTTAGTTGAATCATTGATTCGTGGTTTACCGATTCCGCCAATTTATACTTGCAGAAACAGTGAGAATCAATTGGAAATCCTGGATGGGCAACAGCGTGTTTTGAGCTTGTTTTTTTATTATATAGGTTATTATTTAGACAAAAGTAAAAGTAATTCTGTAGATTTTTCAGAAATCCAGGTGCATAACATTCCTTTTAAAGAAGCCTTGACAAGCCAACTGGCATTAGAAGAACTTCATATTCAGCTAAAAAATGAAGATGAAAAAATTTTTAATGTAGATTATTCTTCTCTTCCTATGGAAATGAAAAGACGCATAGACTATACGTCAATTACTGTTATAGAAATAAAAATTGATGATGAAAAACAACGTACAAAAATTTTAAGAAAAATTTTTGAAAATTTAAATGCTAAAGGTTCTCTTTTAACGCAGCAGGAATTGAGAAATGGAATATATGTATGTGATTTTTATACTATGCTGCAGGAATATAACAGGCATGATAATAAATGGCGAAAAATATGGGGGAAAGAGGATGCTGCAGAACGCGACATGGAAACTCTTTTGCGATTTTGTGCATTGAAAAAGTATGTCAGAATCGAGCAAAAGGATTCAATAAATTTTAATTTTATCATAGAAAACTATCATAGTTCCTATACAAAATTGTTAGATAAGTTTTCAGAAGAGTCCATGAAATTTGATAAAAATCAAATTAAAGAATATAGAAATAGTTTGAGTTGCTTTTTTGATTTATTTAAAGTAAATGTAACACAGTCATCAAAGGTGGCCTTATTGGAGAGTTTCTATATTATTTATGAGAAATTGGGGGTTCACAAACCAGTTACATCTGTAATATATAACAAAATATTACATGATCCGAGATATATATCCCATGCGCGGCAGGGAACAGTTAAAATGAAAAGCATGAATGAAAGGTGGAAAACAGTGTATGAAATTTGGTCTGGAGATGATAAATCATATCATTGACAAAATATACAAAGAAGAATTGCCTTATACAGACAGCATTATCATAGGAGAGAACTCTAGCGGAAAAACATTATTATTAAAACTATTTATAGAGAAGACAAAAAATGATAGGGCTGTATATTTTATTGATGCGGTTAACCGTGTATTTGATGTAAAGAAAGTTTCCAAAACAGATAAAAGTCCAAAGTATAAGAAAACAATTATAGATACAAGATTACAAGATATGAACTTTAATTTGGTTGATTCTTTTAATTGTTTTGGAACTTTAACAGAAAGGGTAGAAATTATTTATCAATTGTATGAAAAAGAAGTTCAAGATTTATTTTTTGAATTAACAAACGACAGGTTTAAAATAGATTATGATGCTCCAATAGGGGAAGTAGATTTCGGAAATGGAAAGGGTTTATTATCAAGCGGTTATCAGGCAATAATACGCATATTACTTGAATTACTCTATTATCAGGATATGGAAATTAAAGTGAACGCACTGCAATATGCATGGGTTGTAATAGATGAATTGGACGAATACTTATCTCCCAGATATTCTGCTGCGATTTTGAGATTTTTGAAGAAAACATTTCCATGGGCAAGATGGATTGTGACAACACATTCTTGCGACTTAGTAGCATCCACAAACGATTCTAATCTGATAATTTTAGATAATGGCAGTTATGAAGTTGCAGACAGTAATGACTATACATCTATTTCAGAAGTTCAGATCATTTTTGATCGAATATTCGGAAATCATGAGGTCTTCGGATTAGAGGTTGAAAATATATTAAGAAGGTTGCTGAATAATAAGATTAATGGCGCATGGGGAGAAAAAGATGAAGAATGTCTTGAACAGATAGAAAGCAGGAAATTGACTGCTTCACAGCAAATAATAGTACATCAAATACGAGAATGGTGAGTGTTAAATGGAAGATTTTTTGTTACTTGAGATGCCCGTATTTCAGCCACATTATAAAAAATGGAAAAAATATGGCTATACAAATTCAACAGAAAAAGTTAATTTAAAGGACACTTTAGAAGAAAGTACAGGTGGATATTGCATGTATTGTTATACACGGGTTCGTGTAGATGAAAAACTATATGCTAATTTGGAACATGCAATTGAAAAAAGTAATTCAGACAAATTGATTGAATGTGTACCTAATATAGGGCTGTCTTGTCCGGTTTGTAACCAGACATTTAAACGTATTGGAGAAAAAAAGAGAAAAATACCTAAAAACGATATCATTCAATATGAGGAATCTAGTAAATGTTCAACTAACTGCCGTAAACAATGTACCGTTCCTTGTAAAGCATTAAGGAGTTTACAAAAAAAGTACAGCAGCCTTATTGATGCAGAAATTGTGTTGCAGCCTATGGGTATTCAGGGCAAGGATTCAAATGAAAAACTAATTTTGCAATATAATGTTATGAATATGGAATTTGAACCTGCCAAAGATTCACATACATATTCTGACAGTGAACTTCGATTTATAGAAGCACATATAAAAAGATTTCGATTAAACGACCCTCAATACCGTACTCAGCAATTATTTGATTTTGTAAAAAATGTTATAGATAATAATGGAAATCTTCCAAAATACGAGTACAATAATTTAATCGTAAAGTTATTTTGTGAGAAGCTATCGAACAAATCATCAGAAGAAATATTTAAGATTTGTAAAAATATCTTTATTATTACATTTGCTAAAATGTAGAGATTTATTTCGCAAGGATGATCAGCTATAAATTGTCCTTATATTTAAAGATGGAAAGTTTTCTTAAATCGGCAAACAATACTACGATTCAAAAAATATTGTTACCATTCACAGTTGATTTAAAAGCACGTCGAATATCCAGAGATTTTTCTCTGGATACTGGCGTGCTTTTATGTTTAAAAGATTAAGCAAAAATCTCATCGACAGTATAGGGATTTCCAGAACACAAACGAGATAATGCAGTCATTTCATTGATTCCATTTTTTCTACAGGTCTCTACATATGTTTTAACTATTGCATAGTTCTTTGCCGCCATCTCGTTTTCAAATTGCCCTGATATTTTCATATGCGATTTAATGCCCCGCAGTCCCCGCTCGCTTAGATTGTTTGTTGTCGGAAGTATGAAATCACTAATCCATCTGAAATAATTATCATAGTAGTTTTCCAAACGCTTCAATAACGTCTTTTCAGACGGAACTGTCGTGGGATTTGTTGATTTACTGCTTTCTTTATATCCCTTTTGGATTAGACGTTTTATTTTTACATGAAATTTTTCTTCCTCTCTTTCTTCAAACCGTTCCTTCCCACATTCTTGGTAATCCTTGCGTTTTTTTACCCATGTGGAGATCATTTTTTTTATGTTTTTTGCCCATGTATGGGAAGGGTTGTCATCAGCGGACTTTTGGAGATCCCTTTCAGGGTGCTGTATGCATTCTATGTTCTGGAAACAGAACCTTTCATTATAGTTTACGGTATTATGGTCATGCATAACAACCGTACCGTCAGTAAGAAGATCCAGGACATGATCTTCAATGAGGCTGTCGAGATCCTTTTTTTCATGTGCCGTGTAGCAGGAAATCTGTTCATCCCCATAGAACCGCATACAGGCTCTCTGTGTATTGATCATGATCACGGTATCATCCCAAAACAACACCCGCTTCTGAATCAGGGCTCTTTTTAATTCCAGTTGGAACCTCGCCAGATTTCCTGCCGCCCGTTTACAGAGCTTACAGATATACCCTTCGCTCGGGTGCAGTTCCCCCTGCGTGATACCGAGAAAAAATGTGCGGACCTTATTCACTGCCATATTTCCTGTTACCATCAGGGATAAGGCAAGTGCCTGTACGGTACTGCCGTACTGGTTCTGCTGTTTGAGATGTTTTTCTATCTGCAAGCGGATCTGCGCCCCACAGTCCAGGCATTCATAAACCGCATATTTGTGGCGTCGTCTGACTGTTTTAATAATGACATCGAATTCATCTTTTTCCACATAATGCCCGGTAAACTCAAGGCTCCCGCCGCAAAGCCCGCAGGTTTCGGATTCCGTATCTAATTCATGCAGGACATCTTCATCCACCTCTGATTCACTAAAAGGTTCCAGGGTATGTTTTTCATGGCCGGGCTGCCCGCCTTTTTTCTTATTGCTTCCCCGTCTTGAGTTCGGTATCCTCTTTTTCTGGTTAACCGGTGTCTGTGACGTAGGGATTCCGGTGTTTGTCCCGTCCCGGTCTGCGAGTGCCTCCAAATGGGCGACTTTGTTCATTAACGCCTGGATTATGGCATCTTTTTGGGCGGCTTCTTCTTTATGGCATTCCTTTTCCTTCGCAAGAGCCTTTTCCAGGGTCTTATTAGAATTCCTGAGCGATGTGATCTGTTCCTGATATGACAGGATCCTGTCTTTCTGCTTCATATATTCGCTGGAAAGACGGTCGTAGTCCCGCCGTAAGTCCCCAGATGGTCTAAACATGACTGGTAAGCCCCTCCTTATCCCTGTTTGGATTTTAATTTTTTGATCTGTTCCCTGAGCGTGTGGTTTTCCCTGCGGAGTCTGAGGACTTCTGCCTGTAATTCAGGGACCGCAATCGGCATGGCGTCATCTTCCGGGACGTAATTAGGGCTCCGCTTTCTGCCGCGGCCGTCGGTTGGCACGATCTCGCCCGTATCTTCATCTAACCGTCCGATAAGTGTTCGTTTGGATCTGGACTGTCTCTTTTCTTTGTCCCATATATAAGTGGTTTCATAAGCATAAGTTTTTCCAGATCTTTTGTCTCTGTTATACGTTATTGCCATATGTATTTCCTCCTTACATCGTCACGTATATTATAACACATGACGATGTAAAAAGCAATAGAAAAGTCGAAAAATATAGATAAAATCAATATTTTTCGACTTTAATGTCAATATAAAATTCGTCATGTAATGATGTTTACTTTGAAAATGAATGCCTTACAGTTTTGCTGCGGGGATTAGATCCAGAAAGATTAGATAAAATCGACTGTGAATGGTAACAAAATATTTAAAAAATTCGTGTCATTAACTTGACACAAGGGGGAATACGGGCGGTTGAGGAACTGGAGAAGCTGGAGGAGGAGCGCAGAGAGGGTAATTTTGAAAATATATTGGATGAAAAATATGGAAGAAAAATATGGAAGAAAGAGCAAAAAAGGAAAGCTGCGTGTGGTACCGAAAGGGACTGCCAGTAATGAGATGTGTACGTTTTTGATTTTGAATATTTCATCATTGCAGTTGATTCCTGTGAATATGATAGCTTATCGAAGCCAGTATGGGAGTGTTAATCCGGCGGCGATTGTGGGGCCGGCAATTGTGGCGACGTTGGTTAGTACAATTGTAATGATAATATTAGAAATTTAATAAGAATAGAAATATTTTCGTGTCACTAAATTGACTCAAGGGGACTAAAAGCTATGGAGGAGCTGGCACAATTGGAAAAGGAAAGAGGGAACCCGGCATATCTGCCGGAGAGCGGGGATATAAAAAGCGGCAGAATGGAACGGGTTGCAAGTAATGAGATGTGCACGTTTTTGATATTGAACATTTCTTCCTTACAGTTAATTCCGGTAAATATGATTGCTTATCGGCAGCAGTACGGCAGTGTGAACCCGGCAGGGATTATTGCACCGGCGATTGTAGCGACGTTTATTAGTACGCTGACAGCGGTGGCGTATTGTAAGGTGAGAGATTTAAATAGAAAATAGTGATGTACTGTATTTAGTGTGTAGTTATTTGCGGACAAAGACAGGGTTTTAAAGTTATATCAGAAATGTGTAGAGACGTCAAAGGGCTATATACTGGGGCATTGGTCAATGTTAAGAAGTGAACGGAAGAATCAGAAAGTACAGGGAACGTTTTCTGACTGCCAGTATACACGATACCTTATGCACAGATCAGAAAGATTACAGACATAAAGAATCATATATGGGACTTGTAGGGAGAGAAAGAATCAGGTATAGTAAAGGAGGCCGATCAGTTTGACCAGATCAAAGGGCTATTCTGTCTGTCCTATTCCGACAATAAACTTATACTATCCTACAAAAATTTATTGTTGAGGGTAAATAAATTTTTATCTAAATATTAGCGTTGACCGTGGGAGAATTTTGCATAATTAATAACGCATTGATAGAATTGGATTAATTATTCATTAAGTTTCAATTGTTCAAAATAAATTACTTAAAATAGAAAATATTTATTACACAATCCCGATTTGCAGAAGAAGAAATTTTTGTTTGTGCAAAGGTGGTGTTATAGGATATAATAGAATTAAAGGTGGTGCTTTATTATGATATCAGTTGAACAAGGTTGTATTGATATTTGGATAGATGAAATAGTTCCCTGCTTAAAGGATACACAGACAGGTGAAATTAAGGAAACGGTGGTATTTAAAATAGAAAGCCGTTCGTATTTGAAGAAATTTCGGAAAAGTAATGGCTGGCATATTAATTGGAATGAAGTACCCAGGAATGTTGAGGTGTATGCGTTGGCATTAAAGGATGATAATACGATTCAAGGATTAGTTGGAATTAAGAACGATATAAATTCTTATGCAGTATATCTTCATTGGGCATGTACTGCACCGCATAACAATAAGTATGAGTATGGAAGTCAAAAGTACGTTGGTGTTGGTGGACACCTTTTTGCTATAGCAGTAGATAAATCTGTTGAATGGGGATATGAAGGAGCTGTACATGGTTTTGCCGCCAATGAGAAATTACTAAAGCATTATATTGATGTTTTTCATGCAGAATATTTGGGAATGCTTCATCAGTATCAATTTTTTATTGATGAACAACAGGCAAAAGAGTTATTGGAGGTGTATCATTATGAATGGAATGAAACCTAAGTTTATGGAAAATTCAGTCACTGCCCCAAGCTATTATGAACAACCCGATCCATATGTTAATGCCCCATCCTGTCATGTGAATTTACTTGAGCTTTCAAGATATGCAAAGCAGTGCGGAAAAAAGCTGGTTGAACTTACGCAGGAGGAAGTAAAGCGTTTTTCGATCTGATATTTTAAATACAGTAGTTGTTAAAAAGTAGGAAGTCATTGTAATAGATATCCTGCTTTTTATATGCATTGTTTTATTTGTCTAATAGTTGCAGATTGGAATGCAGTTAATTGTAAATTATCTTTAAATTCAATTGCATGGGTTAAAGACTTTTTGGATGACGAATAACAATATTTTCTCTAAATAATGGAAGGATTTCGTGTCATTAACCTGATACAAGGGGAATTAAGGCGTTGGAGGAGGAACGGGGGATGCTTGGGTATGTTCCGGAAGGGGAAGGTATTGTTGAAGATGGAAGGAAAATGAGGAACAAGGCAGGTAAGAATGGTAGCTGGCTGCCGTTGGTACAAGTAGAAAAAGTGGCAGGGTTGCAAGCAACGAGATGTGTACGTTTTTGATTTTGAATATTTCGTCATTGCAGCTAATTCCAATGAATATGATTGCTTATAGGAGTCAGTAATAGAACGCATTTCAGTTACAAAACTGAAATGCGTTTTTATTTCATACCAGCGGTTACTTTCCGAACCGCATTATCATAAAAGCGAAAATAGTCCGGGCGGTGGCGGGACTGCGTATATTCGAACATTACGCCGTCGCTGTTATAGGTCTGGCTGCTGACAACCGCCATACAATTATAATCTTCAGCATTCATCTGTAAGTACTTTTCATCGATCTGAGTCATCTTTTCGACAGTCATAACCCGTTTACTGTTTACAATCGTCATATGCAATGTCTGTTCCAGGTATTGATAAATGGAATGTTCTGCAATGTCTTTCGTAAGATCGGGCATGATCTCTTTTAAAAAATAATTATGATTAAGAATTAATGGCGTATCATCTAAATAATGAAGACGCTGAATATAATAAACAGCAGTTCCGGCAGGAAAACCTGTGTAGGAAGACTGGTTCTGGCTAATTGCAAACTCGGTAAATAAAATGACTTTGGTAAAAGGATTGTGTCCGTTACGAACGGCTGATTCCTGAAAACTTTCAATCTCACCAATGGTAAAGGCAGTCTGCGCAATCGGCTGATAGATATTGCGTACGCCCTTTCCCTGCATGGTCTGTACATAACCGTCAGTGACGAGGCGGCTGACAGCCCGTCGAAGCGTATTGCGGGAACAGTGATAAGTTTGAATCAGCGTATTTTCTGAAGGTAAAAGTTCCTGATAAGTGAAAATATTGTCTTCGATTTTCTGTTTTAAATCTTTATAAATAGCTTCGTATATTGTTTTTGGCATTCAAGACTACCTCTCATCTGAAAACTTATAAAATTCCTACAAAACTATTATAAAAATGAATCAGATAAAAGTCAATATCTTGTTTAAACAAATTCAAAATTAAGTGTTGACATGTTTAAACAAGTATGATATAACAGAATCAACAACATGTTTAAACATGTTAAAAAGGAGGAAGAGAAGAATGGGTAAATATGCAGAAGACGTGAAACAGCTGCTGCGGCTGGTTGGTGGGAAAGAGAACATTGCTGCGGTATCGCATTGTATGACACGCATGAGGTTTGTTCTTGCAGAACCGGGAAAGGCGGATGTAAAAGCGATCGAAGCGATGAAGGTGGTAAAAGGAAGTTTTACGCAGGCGGGACAGTTTCAGGTAATCATCGGTAATACGGTAGCTGATTTTTACAACGATTTTGTAAAAGAGGCAGGTATCGAAGGGGTATCAAAGGATGCGGTAAAACAAGCGGCAAAGAAAAACCAGAATGTACTACAGAGAGTAATCACCGCGCTGGCCGAAATTTTTGCGCCGCTCATACCGGCAATTATTACGGGCGGTCTTATTCTTGGTTTTAGAAACTGTATTGACAGCATGTATTTATTTGAAAATGGAACAAAGACGCTATGTGATATCAGCCAGTTTTGGAAGGGAATCGACAGTTTTTTGTGGCTGATTGGCGAAGCGGTATTTCATATGCTTCCAGTTGGTATCTGCTGGTCAGTAACCAGGAAAATGGGAACCACACAGATGATTGGCATTGTGCTTGGCCTGACATTGGTATCCAGACAGTTATTGGATGCGTATGCAGTCGCTCAGACGGCAGCGGCAGATATTCCACAGTGGAATTTCGGCGGTTTTCAGGTAAATATGATCGGGTATCAGGGTCAGGTGCTTCCGGCTGTTTTAGCGGCATTTACGCTTGTATATCTGGAGAAATTTTTCAGAAAGATTACGCCGCAGGTAGTATCTATGATTATCGTTCCGTTTTTTAGTCTGCTTCTGTCAGTGATAGCTGCACATTTTGTACTGGGACCAATCGGATGGAAGATTGGAGCGGCAATTTCCGCGCTTGTATTTGCCGGAATTACAGGAACATTTAAAATCGTATTTGGCGCGGTTTTTGGGATTGTTTATGCTCCGCTGGTAATCACAGGTCTTCATCATATGTCCAATGCCATTGACTTACAGTTAATCGCAGACTATAGCGGGACGATGCTGTGGCCGATGATCGCATTGTCGAATATTGCGCAGGGTTCTGCGGTACTTGGAATGGTCTGGTTACAGAGAAAAGATCCACAGGCGCAGGAAGTAAATGTTCCAGCCTGTATTTCCTGCTATCTTGGTGTTACAGAACCTGCGATTTTCGGTGTAAACTTAAAGAAAGGATTTCCGTTTGTATGTGGAATGGCTGGTTCCGGTATTGCAGCAGCTGTCTGCACAGCGACAGGAACGACGGCAAATGCGATTGGCGTTGCCGGTATGCCGGGTATCTTATCTATCCAGCCGCAGTTTATGGTTTCTTTCGCTATCTGTATGGCAATTGCAGTAGTCATTCCATTTTTATTGACGATTATTGTTGGAAAAAAGCGTCTGCCGGCAGATCAGGTAAACGAAGCAGGCGGACTGGAAGAAATATCTGAAGAGGCAAAAGCAGGTGCAGCAGACGGGATGGGGAATGCCGTTGTGCGGGAAAAGGGAATGAGTCAGTCAATAGCAGGCGAACTGACAGCATTTTTATCTGGAAAAGCGATTCCTCTGGCAGAAGTTGGAGACGGTGTTTTCTCAGAAGGTATTATGGGTGACGGAATGGCGATTATTCCGGAAACTGAGACTGTGTATGCGCCTGTGGACGCAGAAGTGTCTGTATTAATGCCTCAGTCCCGCCATGCCTGCGGATTAAAGCTGGAGAATGGCATGGAGATTTTGTTACATATCGGAATCGATACTGTTGGCATGAATGGAGACGGATTTGAATATCTGGTACAGGAAGGACAGAGGGTCAGCGCGGGGACGCCGCTGATTCAGTTTGACAGAGCAAAGATCAGGGCAGCAGGACATCCGGATGTTACAGTATGTATTGTGACAGAGCAAGGAAATGCACAAAATATTCAGTTCCGTACAGGTATCGATGTAATAAAAAAAGAAACGACGATCGCAGTTTTTGAATCATACAGGGGGATAGGAAAATGACAGATTTTAGTAACAAAGTAGTTTATCAGATTTATCCGAAATCTTTTCGGGATACGAACGGGGATGGTTTTGGAGACATCCCCGGAATTATCGAAAAATTAGATTACCTGCAGGAATTAGGCGTGGACTATCTATGGCTGACTCCGTTTTTTCCATCGCCGCAAAATGACAATGGATATGACGTGTCTGATTATTGCGCAGTAGATGCCCGGTTTGGAACGATGGAAGATTTGGAAGAGCTGATCAGACAGGGAAAGAAAAGAGGAATCGGACTGATGCTCGATATGGTATTCAATCATACTTCTACAGAGCATGTATGGTTTCAGAAAGCGCTTCAGGGAGAGGAAAAATACCAGAAGTATTATATTTTCAGAGAAGGTATACCAGATAAAGCGCCTACAAATTGGCAATCAAAATTTGGCGGCTCTGCGTGGGAATATGTGCCGGCGCTAAAAAAATGGTATCTCAGGCTGTACGATGTGACGCAGGCAGATTTAAACTGGGATCATCCCGCAGTCCGCGAAGAATTAAAAAACATTCTCAGATTTTGGAAAGAGAAAGGCATTCAGGCATTTCGTTTTGATGTCATTAACCTGGTTTCCAAGCCGGAACAGATGACAGATGATTTTCAGGGAGATGGTAGGCGGTTTTACAGTGACGGTCCCCATATTCATGAGTATCTGAAAGAGCTGGTCAGAGACGCTGGAATTGAGGATTTTGTAACAGTGGGGGAGATGTCTTCCACATCGCTGGAACACTGCATCCGTTATTCTTCTCCGGAGGAAAAAGAGCTTTCGATGTGTTTTAACTTTCATCATTTAAAAGTGGATTATCAGGATGGGGATAAGTGGGCGCTTATGGAACCGGATTATAAGAAGTTAAAGGAACTCTTTATTGAATGGCAGTTGGGAATGCAGCAGGGCGGCGGATGGAACGCTTTGTTTTGGTGTAATCATGACCAGCCGCGAATTGTAAGCAGGATGGGCGATGAAGGCGTTTACTGGAAAGAGTCGGCAAAAATGCTGGCAGGGATGATTCATTTGATGCGTGGGACACCATATATTTATCAGGGCGAGGAAATCGGGATGCTGAATGCGCATTATTCTTCTATAGAAAAATATCGGGATGTGGAAAGTCTGAATTATTATCAGATTTTGCTGGAAAATGGAAAGACCGAAAAAGAAGCGCTCGAGGTGCTGGCAGGAAGATCCAGGGATAACAGCAGGACTCCGATGCAGTGGAACGGCACAAGGTACTGCGGATTTTCTCAAGTAGAACCCTGGCTGCCAGTGTCTGCCGGTTTCAGAAGTGAAATTACGGTAGAAGCGCAGCGGGAGGATCCTGATTCTGTTCTGTCATTTTATAAGAAGCTGATCGCTATGAGAAAAATGTATCCGGCGATTGCGACAGGAGAGATTTCTTTTATTGAAACAGGTTCGGATATGGTGCTGGCGTACCAGAGAGTATCAGATAAACAGAAGATCGCGGTATTTTGTAATCTGGATGGGAAGGAGAAGAATGTGGAAGTGCCCGGGGAGTGGAATGGCTGTCAGGTGCTGTTGGAAAATTACGAAAACAGAGAAAGGGAGCAGAGCCAGGGAATATATCGTATGGAGCCATATGAATTTATAGTTCTTGGAAATATTGCCTGTGCATATAGTGAAAAACAAAGGACTGATACCTGAGAAAAATTTTCCTGAAAAATAATTCATAATAGATCTTCCATTTTTATGTAAAAGGTGACATAATAGGTTTAAATTCGTATGATGGAGCAGGAGCTATATACGATGTTTGGTTATCATTGTTTATGGATGGAAACAGTTTTCCCAGGGAAAATGGTCCAGGCAGATTTTACAATGGGAGCAGAGCACTTTATATCAGGGAGGTATTTATTATGTATTCGAAAAAGCGGAAACGAACAAAAAAGGTAATTTCACTTCTGGCGACGGTCGCCATGATATCTGTAACGATAGAACCGGCAGCCGCTTCGGTTTATTCGGACAGCACACCGGTGATCGAACAGCCATACGAAGTCACTGAATCGGAAAATCCATCGGTCTGGACAGCAGATGAAATGGTCAGTATGCCGGCTGTAACAGCAGCTGAACCAGCCAGCGGTCCGGCTATAGATGTTACGGCGCCGGGTGATCAGCCTGATACAGGGGAGATCAACGCAGACCAGTTACCAGACAATTCTTCTGCCGCAGAGAAAACCGGAGAGTTATCTTCTTCGGAAGTGTATGCTAAGATGAATGCTCTGAGGGAAACATATTATGAGGGAATGCGTTGGACGAATTTTGAACCGTATGGTTCCAAGGGAACTAAAGGCGACAGCTATGTATGGAATGGCGGAACAATACTGGGAAATGTAAAAAGCGGAGTCGGCTGCGCTGCATTTGCGTTTGAACTAAGCGACGCGGCTTTTGGAAATCTGCCGGCGAGAGTGCCGGAAGGTAAGGTCAAATTTGAAAATGTAAGGCCAGGCGATATACTGCGGATAAATGGAAATAGTCATAGCGTTATCGTACTGAAGAAAACTGCAGTAGGAGTGATAATTGCAGAAGCTAATTATAACAAATCTGTTCACTGGGACCGCGCATTAAGCAAAGCGGAAGTTGAAGCTGCAGATTTTATCGTGACACGATATCCGGCAGATTATAATCCGGAAGGCGGAGATATCGTCGATCCTATAGTTGAAGCAGGCGACGTGGGTAATCTGAAATGGACGCTGACAGAAGGAGGAATACTTACTATTTCTGGCAATGGAGATATGCCGAACTTTAGTGATAATGATCGTCCGACGTGGCCTGAAGACAGAATTAGCGCAGTTGTGATCGAAAACGGTGTAGCAAGTATCGGTGATTATGCTTTTTATTCATCTGGGATTCTTTCTGTAAGTATGCCTGGATCGCCTGAATTGAACGGCTCGGCTGGCTCGGCTGGATCGCTCAGAACGATTGGGAAGAAAGCGTTTTATAATTGTAAAAATCTGCTGTCCGCGACGATTCCGAAAGGTGTAGAAACAATCGGAGATAGCGCTTTTTCAGGGTGTGCAAGACTTCAATACATCGATTTTCCTTCAAGTATTAAATTGGTCGGCGCTGCGGCGTTTCTGCAGTGTGAGGAAGTGCTGAGTGTAAGATTTGCTCCTGGCAGCGAAAATGTTCAAATAGGAGATGATATATTTAGGAACTGCAAAAAGATTCAGACAGTGATTCTTCCGGAAAAAACAGATTGTATCGGTGGCGGTGTGTTTGCGAATTGCGAAAGGATTACCAGTCTGAACCTGCCTGCAGGCATAACGTTTAAAATGAAAGAAGATGTAACGGTAGGATCGCCATTTGCAGGCTGCAAAGGATTAAAAGAAATAAACTTTGCCGGCACCAGTACTCAGTGGGAAGATGCAGGAGGAGCGTTAGTTTTGAACGGTATGGGAGGCATAACAAAACCAACTGTGAACTTTAACGTAGCATTTCCGAACCCGTTTGAAAAAGATCCGGATGATCCCGGTGATCTTATGGGTGGTCATGTACACGAATGGTCATCTGCAGAGTGGAACCATGATACAAATTATCACTGGCATGAATGTACGGTTCAGGGCTGTACTGTGACTGCAAATAATGAAAAAGACAGTTATGCGCAGCATAGTTACGGCAGCTGGGTAGTCGATACAAATGCAACATCTTATCAAAGCGGAAGCAAACATAGGGACTGTACCGTTTGTTCTTATCGGCAAACGAACAGTATTCCTGCAACTGGGGGCAGTTCTTCTGGCAGTTCCGGCGGGTCATGGGGTTCCGGCGGCTACTGGGGTACAGGAAATACTGGAACCAGTACCGGCAGTTCAGGTAAACCAGAGGTTACAGACAAACCTGACGAACCAACAGGAAATGACAGTACAGACAGTAATACAACTGATAGTTCCACCAGTGACACAGACGGTTCCAGTAAGCCTGACAGTGAAAATGAAGCTGATAACACTGACACTTCCAGCGCCGATCAGAAACAGGTGAAAACGAAATTTAAAAAGCAGCTAAAGAGCGATCTGAAGCAGCAAATCAAATCACAGTTAAAAACAAAACTGAAAAAACAGTTAAAAGCTGAAAAAAAGACGCAATCAAAGGCAAAACTGAAAAAACAGCTGAAAACGCAGTTAAAGCCACTGGTTAAGGCAAAATTGAAAAAGCAGCTGAAAAAACAGTTTGGGAAACCATTAGGAAAAGAATTTACCGAGTTGTTTAATGAGCAGTTTAACGCTCAGTTTAATAAAGTGTATAACGAGCAGTTTCTTGTACAGTATAAACAGTACAAACAGAAAAAAATAAAATAATTGCGCATTAGAAACAAGATGAAATAAGGCAGCTTCTTTTCAGAGGCTGTCTTATTTTTTTCGATTCTTTCATTTGTTCTGTATTATCTGGGGATTTACATAGTCATGGTTTGGTCAGTTTTTGTGTTTTCTGCAGGGACAATAATTTATCCAGATAGATGGATTTAAATTGTCTGGACGCAAGCGCCTGTTTGATCGGAGGAAGATTTAAGATAGCGCCGAAAACCGCGGCCATGGCCCGATGGTTTGCAAATGCCTGATTATCAAAAATCAGATTTTGCAAAGTGCCTTTTTCGATTGCCTGCAGGACAAAACGATGCGTACTGTTTACAGGCGTAATGACCTGTATCGGTCGGTGTTCCAGATGAATAGCTCCGGCAGGGCAGTTTCTTGCACATACGCCGCATCCCAGACAGATTTCCTGATCGACAGCAGGGCTCCTGGTATCCTGCATGGATATGGCAAGTATTGGACAGACATTTGCGCATTTTCCGCAACCAATACATTTGTTTATCGAGATCTTCGGAATATAATTCGTTGTCGCGACCGGCTGCATGGGACTGAAACGTCTTGCTGCCTGCAGTGCCTCGCAGCAGCATCCGCAGCAGTTGCAGATAAAAGCCGGATGTTCTCTGACGTTTTCCCCAATCTGAACCAGATTGCTGTCATAAGAACGTTCCAGAGCATCGATGGCCTCTTCCTTTGAAATCAGGCGTGCATAACCGCCATTTTCAGCAAGTGAGCGCGCTACATTATCAAAGGTCAGGCATACGTCCCACGGAGCGTCGATTTCGCATGGATGTCCGGCATGATACATTTTATGCCGGCAATAGCATGTTCCAAGTCCGATATATCTGGCTTCTTCTACAATATGTGTGGCACGTTCGTAGTCCAGGATATGATTTGTTCTGCTGTTGGTAAGTACAGGCTCCTGCACGAAAACACGTCCCAGTCTTGTCTCAGTGGCAAAAAACAGGTCTTTGATAAAATCTTCTTCTACGTTCATATACTGATAGTACAGATTACTCAGATATTTCTGATCGATATCACCTCTCGTACGCATCAGGGCAAATTCAATAAATCCAGCCATCGGAGGCGGCATGACAAACTGGCGCTGCCCATGGTATTCAGAATCGACCAGAAGAGCTTTTTCGCAAAGACGGTCCAAAAGTTTTTCCGCTTTTGCTTCAGTCGTTCCCCATACTTTAGCCGCTTTTTTTAATGTAAATGGACGGACAGGCAGCAGTGAGGCCCATTTCGCTTCTTTTTCGGTATATAATACCTGTAAAATCTGATACAGCGTATCGGATGGCGGCGCTCCCTGTGTAAACCAGTTGATACGGTCTTCCAGATTTTTATATGCGTCTCTTGTAGTCAGATGTCCCATGGGATGTACCTCCTGTTTCTTTGTTATGGCAGTTCGTAAGATAAAGTGCCAGTATATTCTGCTAGTATAACACAAAATAAGAAAAATAGTTACTATTTGTAAAATGATCTCCCAATTGATTTCTAAAAGATACTATGCTATTATATTTGTAGAAGATACCTGTTTGCATATATGGCAGTTCTATAGGACGGAAAGCAGGAGGAAACGGAAATAAAACAGAATGGGGTGAGAGCGATGCACTGTAATGACAGGACGGTCTAAAAAATAAAAGAAAGGAGTAAATAATCGGGAAGGAAAAATAAAGCTGCTTATGATATGCAGAAGGAATAAAGGCATCTGACGGTTCTGCATATGATATAGAAAAGTGTATTGGTAAAGAGAAGATGAAAGGTTTTCGAAGTATATGTTTTATTCATAATGTAGAAGATTCATTTAGCGTGTGCTATATCCGGCAGTTTTTTAAATGGATCGGTTTTTCTTATTTCTCATTTTTGCCAGGGAGTCTGGGAGTGAGGATGGATATTTTAAAAAAGAAAGAGAATCAGAGCTTTGATCTTGTAGTAAGTCTGAATCAGGCGGCTCAGCAGAGAGATCCGGAGATTGCGCAGATGTTTGGAGAACGGTTTATCGATCTGCGTTTTCAGGAGGAGGATCCGGCAAAAGAGATCCTGGAGCGTCTGATGGAAAAAGTGTACGAGGTTGTTCCGGACAGCCGCAGCCATGTGATGAATCATCTGCTTTTTATCTATAATCAGTATGACATGGCAGCCGTGTTATATGAACATACATGCGTATTGTTAAAAGGGTCTGGGGAGAACCTGTTTCAATATCTTTTAGAAAGATATGAGGATATTTTAAGAGCGCTTGAAAGCGTGAAGCTGGATACGTCCGGGCATATGGCAGAATATTTTTTATTTTCCAGGTACAGCTGTCAGAGAAATCTGAACGGGTTGTATTATCTGAAAAAGTGGGTATATAAATATCCGGTCAGGGGGTTAATTCAGAATATACATGGAATCTATCAGTTCGATCGTGAATTTTTCCGGGTAGAGTATTTAAAGGCAAAGGTAGCGGAACAAAATGTCATGGATAGGGTGTTTGCAAAAGAGTATTTTGGCAGATGTATAAAAAATAGCACGATAGAAGTATGTAAAAGTTATTTGTATTATCATCTCGCAAAGTGGTATGAGAGAGGAAAGCAGATGGACGAGGCACTCAGATCTTATAAAAAGGCTTATAAGAATAATCCTGCCAGCGTAAAAGCAGTGTTTAAGCTGGCAGTGTGCGCGGATATAAGGAATGATCTGCAGTCCGAAAAAAAATATCTGAAATTGCTGATCGACGACTGGAAACAGTATAAGAGCAACAGAAATAAAATGCCGCTGATGGATCTTGAATATGCGTACAAGTCCAATATGCTGATGGATGATATAACGAGAGTGAAAATGGAAGATACTGTATATTATGAAGAAGCGCAGAAAATACTGGATTTTACCAGAAATCTTACAAAAGAATCAGATGAGAGCTATTTTATCAGGCGTCTGTATAACGATGATGTATTAAAATATATCTATAAGTCAATTGCGGGCAGAATGGATATCTCATGTCTGATGCAAGGCAATATTTGGAGAAATAGTCATGGAACAGTACAGAAACAGTGAGAAAGAGACGAAATACGGTGATCACAGCAGCAGCAATCCGCAGATCATTCCTTTAACAAATCTGCTAAAAAAAGGTATTGTATATGAGGAAGTACAGGATTTTGAACATTCGATTTATAATAACGTCTATTTATGGGCAAAAGAAGCAGTGGAGCAGATTACCGCTGACAGCCGGCAGAAAGAGAAGTTCCGTCAGAGTAATACAAAAGTAAAAAATACAGAAACAAGTAACGTGATATCATTTATCGGTCGGCGCGGAACAGGAAAAAGTTCCGCGATGCTGTCCTTTCAGGAAGCGTTAAAAAAATATCGGGGTAACAGCCAAAACTATAAGGAAGAAGGCATCATTTTCAGCGCGAACGCGAAAATGGAGAACGTAAGATTTTTTACGCTGGACTGCATCGATGCGGCAGCCATGGAAAAATCGGAGAGTGTATTTACACTTGTACTTGCAAATATGCTTTCCAAGATTCAGGAGTTTAAAGAGAAAGAAAAGGATGATAAAAATTCTTATCTTATGAGATCCCTGCTGCAGAAGCTGGGTGATATTTATAAAGGGTACCGTTCTCTTTCACAACAGCATGACAACGAAGAAGATGTGTATTCTGCATATGAGAGTCTGAAAAGCGCGGCAAACAGTCAGAGTATCCGGGCACAGTTTGGACAGCTGGTCAGAGAATGTCTGCAATATTTTCAAAAAGACGACGATTATTTTACAAAAGAAGCATATCTGGTTATCGCGATCGACGATCTGGACATGGCGCATTATAATGAGCGTGCAACGGCGCATGGAAGAGTAAATATGCGGTCTTATGAAATTATGCGTGAGATTTCCAAATATTTTTCCATACCGGGCGTAATTGTGCTGGCAGCTTATAATCATACCAATCTGCAGCGGCAGTGCAGCGGTTTTTTTATTGGCAGTAATTCAGACTTTTACCGCAATATTAATCAAAAGGATGATATACTTCGCCATGGAGAAACGCTGGCCGGAGAGTTTATGGAAAAAACGTTTGCGTCCGCATACCGTCTGTATATGCCGTCCTGGAAAAAATGGGATTACTTTAACTGGAATATTCGAATCGATATTGGAAAAAGCGGAGAAGATACGGATCTGCTGAAGCGGTTTCGCGATCAGGGAAGGCATATCTTTAAAATTAAAGAATTGCTGGAAATACTATTTGCTGAGAAAACAGGAGTCTTCTATGATTGTGAAGGGAAAAAACGGCATTTTCTGGAGGTGGATTCCCTTCGTGCTCTGAATAGTATGTTATATTTGTTAATCGGTGAAGACGCATTGAAACGAAACGATCAAAATCATCTCGTACTGCTGAAAGAAAATCGAAAAGACATATTCAAACGGGTCATGGACGACGTTTATTTCAGATTCGTTAATGAACGGTTATATAGAGAAGAAGAAAAAGCGTTATTTTATGAACTCCTTGAACTGCAGATCGATCGGCGCAGCGAGCGGATTGTCCAGCTGACCGCGCCAAAGATAGAACCGCTTGGCAGAAATATCAAACAGAAAATAAGATTTTTGTCTGAAAAAAAACAGCGCGGCAAGGATACGGACGCAAAAATTAAAATGGCAAAAGATAACAGTAACGTTACATACAATTACGCGGAGCTTTTGCATTGCATTTACCATATGACCAGAAAAGAAAAGATTTACTCAAAAGAGTTTGTAGCCTGTCTGCTGCATTCGTATTCTGTATGTCTCACGCAGATTTACGATCGTTATCAAGCGGCCAAACACGAGATTGCAAAGGATGTCTATGTGAAACGATATCGCTATCAGAACGTGTCATGCGATAATCAGACAGAGGCATGCCAGACGGCGGATCTGGAAAGTTATAAATCGAAAGATGAGAAGATATATGATAATCTGCGTGAGAATGCACAATATCGCATCATGGATGAGGACAAGGAGCATTACCTGGAAACGGTATCTGATCCGGATCAAAATGACAATAATTTTGTAAGAATGGAACGGAATTATCAGATACTAAAAGGTGTGATTGGCAAAACTGTCTTTGGATATTGGACCGAGTATTATTTTCCGGTTGTAAAACTATCTCTCGATAGCAGGTATCCGGATGATCAGGTATTTTCAATCGGCAGTTTTAAAGATATTCGGGCAACGAATTTTCATGCGGAATTTCATATAAAAGAGGAAGAAGATATTAGCAGGATGTTAAATGAGTGTATCTTTTTAATGACATTCTATATCGATATTCTTCAGTGGAAAAGTATTCAGGTAAGATGCGAAACAAATGAATATATGCAGGTGAGCAACGTTATTATGCAATGTGACGAAGGGAGTCATTTTGAATTAACATCGTTTGTTAAATTTTCGATATTATATCCGGATTATCTTTACAAAATGGAGCAGCTGCTGACAGAAGCATTTGATACAGATAAAAAGGATAGTATCAGTGTGGTTGAGTTTAAATTAAAAGTCCGGGTAAAGATTCAAAAGCTGTTTGAAGAATTATGGGATTCTTATTATACATGGGATATGGAGTATGGAGGTATGATACTTCCGATTCATAATCTGGATCTGATGTATAATCTTGTAAAACATTTGTTTCATGAGTATACGGAACAGAAGGAGTATATATCAACGTTACAGGATGAAAAGACATTTCTGGACGAATTTGAAACGATGCTGTATCATATCCTGAAACATCTTAGAAGGACAGACTTATTTTATTGTCTGGAAGGAACAGACAGTTTTGTGGAAAAATTTCAGCGCAGTCCGTTTATCCGGATGCTTGGGAATATGAAAAAAGATGAAAAATCAAAGGAGTTCATTGGTGAATATATTAATTATATTTCAGTAGCAATTTATAATGACAGCGGAAACAGAAAAGCGTCTGATGAATTTTAAGAGGAGTGGCGAAATGTGATCGATTTTACGGCTAAAATACTTGTAAAAGCAATGCATGATATTTCTTCCTGGGATATTATTAATAAAAAAGCGCGTTTTGACGCCATCTCTATCAGACAGCTGCAGAGGATCTGCTTTCATTCAGAAAATGATATGGATGAAACTGCGCTGCTTCGAAAGCTGCATTATCTGAAAGAATGGATAAATACGCAGCTGCATGGAAACGGATGGACGACAGACGCCCGCTTCGATACAGAATCGGGTGTTCATGGACAGGATGATGCAGAAGCCATTGGAATTTTTGATCTGGTGCACTGTCTGACGGCCAATCTGCTGACGATTAACAGAGGCAGAGTCGTATACAGATATAAATATTTAAAAACATGGAATTATCTGTCTGGCAAGATCGGGCAAAATCTGCTGATTACAAGTATTTATGCAATGAAAGACTATAAAGAGGGGATTCATCGCACAGATTTTCATGGCACAGACGTGATTTATCATGATAATCAGACGTTAAATGAAATACTGGATCGGGGAATGTCAGAAAATCATTTCCATTTGCGGTGTTCGATTCCGTATTTTTTGCTTTCCTGGCTGTCTTTGATGAATTCAGTTACGGTAACAAAGACGGCGGATTTACTGGATATGCTCAACCGCGAGCCAAGAAATCCCAAAATGCGTTACAGCGAAAGACCAGCGGAAGAAAAATTTTCCATGCTGCATTTAAAAGCAGCTGCGATCCGGGTTTATTTATATGCTTATCTGACAGATCAGCTGATTGAATTTGGTGAATATTATGCTTCTGTGGAAATGATTCTGGAGCATATTTTAGTGACAGAACCGGTATACGAGCTGCTTCATGAATTTGAAGAACAAAAGCAGATGCAAAGATCAGGGGAAGCAGGCGTGCAGACGGACAATCAGGTATGTGGAAATCTGGAACAGTATCTGGAGAATGTGATACATACAGACCGTATGAAAAGGGAATGCACGGGATTTATCTGGTTTGTGACGAAATGTTTTCCAAATATTCCGATGTCTATCTTTATGGACGGTGAGTTTGTTTTCAGCAGAACAAACAGGGAGATACTTGTTCGTTATGTTGAGAAACATTATGAACCGTTGCTGCTGCGGCAGTGTGCCTGGCTATATCGTGACAAATATTGGAAGATATTCCGCAGAGAGTGGATGCGGCAGACAAATAACGCGCTGGAACGCCTGCTGAAAGATCCGTATTCTTATGATCTTAGAAGTTACCGGAGTTATATTCAGCATGTCATCGACGGATTTCATGCGAGTAACAGCCGTGTTTACAAGGATTATGCACTTACCAGTGTGGCGGCTTATGATAAAGAAGACTGGAATTATCATGTGCTTATGGGAGAGCGCTGGCTGATCTATGAAATGGAGCGGAGAAGATTCGATGGGAGAAAAGGCGGCAGCACAGGAAATGAAAAATATTTGTATCATTTGTTCTTTTTGTATCTCGTTATTAAAGAATCATTTCGCAGTGAACTCCTGCAAAATAATGATAAAATAGGATTTCGCAATTTTCAGACGTATCAAAAACGTAAAACATGGTTTACAACTTCATTTACAGAAGGAGAACTTGCTGAAATTGCCGTTAAAAACGCTTTTCGCAGCCAGAATCTGGAATGTCTTGAGGTAAGAGTAGTGCCGCAGGAAAGCGGCGAACAGAATATACGAATGATTAAAGGATACGATCGGGCAATTGGAGAGATTTACAGAAAGACGAACAAGGAAGAAAAAATACCGGCATATTTTTATGTATTTCACTTTCGAAAACAAATGGATCGGATGCATGGAGAAGGCATACTCAGGTGTCGGCATGAAAAATACAGACAGCGTCTGAAAAAACTGGCGTGGGCAATGATATCCATGCGTGTCGGGAATCCCGATATTGGCGTGCGGCTGAAAGGGATAGACGCCTGTTCCAGTGAAGACGGATGTCGTCCGGAAGTATTTGCTGTCGTCTTCCGTACGCTTAAGCAGCATACGGTATACCGGACAGATACGAAGAAGAAACTGCCGCAGCTAAGAGTCAGTTATCATGTAGGAGAAGAAAATCAGGATGTGCTGGACGGACTGCGTGCCATCGATGAAGCTGTCTATTTTCTGAACCTTGGCAGCGGCGACCGGCTTGGACATGCGACGATGCTCGGCATTTGTGCAGAAGAGTGGTATATGCGAAATGATTATAAAATATCGATCAGACAGCAGGATTATCTGGATAATGTCGTATGGATGTATCACAGAATGGTTCATTATCATATATCGAACAAAGATAATCTGCTGGAGTATCTGGAAGGAGAGTTTCAGAAATATTTTAATCTCGTATATGAGCGCAATATGAGCGATGAATATAATAAAAGGATACTGGATCAAAGAGAAGAATACCGGATACAGGAAACAGATCCTTATGGAAAATCGGATCACAGACGCAGCGCACTTTACAGCAGAAGTCATACACTGCATTTTAATATACATAATTATTATTATGCATGGGAGCTGCGGGGAGACGACCCGCATTTATATGCAGACGGTTTTTACAATGCGCATATGCTGTTAGACGTACAGTGGGATGATCAGCGTATTAATCCACATCTGGATCTTGAAAAGAGGGATATTGCAGAGGCAGCCGTATTATATCATATGTATCACTATAATGATGAGGTACGAAAAGAGGGAGATAAGCCGGTTGTTGTGAAAATTCCTTATTATATGGTACAGGGTATCGGACTTTTGCAGAAATCTATGCAGAAAACGATTGCAAAAAGAGGAATATCGATCGAAACGAATCCTTCATCCAATCTGATGATCGGGGGTCTGTCTGGTTATGATTCCCATCCGATCGTATCGTTTTATAATCGTGGACTGACCAGCGATATGTCTCAGATCTGTGAGTGTCCGCAAATCAACGTATCGATCAATACAGACAACGCAGGCGTATTTGCAACGACATTGTATAATGAACATACGCTGATGGCATATGCGCTGGAAAATAAAAAAAATATGGACGGTACTTATGTGTATAAAAAAGATATGGTGTATGAATGGATCGACCACATTCGTGAAATGGGAAATATGCAGTCATTCAGCAAAGAATTAAGACTGGGAGATCGTTCGGCTGATTCTGTAGTTATAAATCCAAAGCATGAATGGCTGTGAAACGATTCGTAAGAGAACAGAGAACTGGAAAATTTTAAAAAGAAAAATGCTGCATAACTATCCGTTTTCAGGCAACACTATTCCTAAAACAAATAAAAAGGTGGATGGTGTCAAATGAAAAGGAACAGAATGCGAAGATTTTTCCAACAAAAACAATATGCAATTGCTTCTCTTGTATTATTTGCAGCGATTGCAGCAATGACAGGCGTATATGTATCAAATCAGATTACGAATGAACGTCAGGAACAGGAACTGGCGCAGAAAGAAAAGGAACTGGCCGAATCAGCCAGACAGGAATTTGAAAATAATACGGCATTAGACAGCGGTAACGATCCGTTTGTCAATCAGGCAAAACTGCCGGATCAGGAGGAAGATGTGAAAAGCGTTACTTCTGTCATTCAGCCTCAGGAGAATACTGCGGATCCGGATAAGAATCTGACTGAAACAGATACAGATAGGGATACGCAGAAACCAGAACAAAAAGAGAGCGATGCTGCAACAGATGAAGCAGCTCAGAAAAAAACGCCGGAAACAGCGGCTGAAAATACGAAACAAAATACGACGGCACATTCCAAAGCAGCAGTTTCACTGAACTTTTCACCAGAATCTGAGCTTGGATGGCCGTTGCAGGGTGACGTAATCTTAAATTACAGCATGGATCAGACAGTATATTTCGCAACGCTGGATCAGTATAAATATAATCCTGCCCTGATTATTGCAGGAAAAGTAAACGATCCGGTGAATGCGGCTGCTACTGGAAAGATTACGGATATTTCTGCAAACGAAGAGACGGGTCTTACTGTGACAATGGATCTCGGAAACGGATACAGCGCTGTTTATGGACAGTTAAAAGAAGTATTATATAAAGAAGGAGCTACTGTAGAAGCCGGAAATGCGATTGGTTATGTGGCAGAGCCGACCAAATATTATTCCGTAGAAGGCAGCAACCTGTATTTTGAGCTGCTGAAAGATCAGGAACCGGTGAACCCGATGCAGTATATGCAGTAAATTCAGATATAGTTTTTATCCAGTCCAGATGGAAGTATCGATTTTATGATATGAAAGAATGGGCTGGATTTTACTTTGTCAGATTTACATATCAAATGGAAAATAAAAACATTGGCATAGTTATCCTCCTGGCATATAATAGTATTGTAACGACCAATCCATACAGATCTCTGACGAATACGCGAAGAGAAGGCCGGCTGAAATACAAAATATCTGTGAATGAGATACGCAGGTGTGCCGGATATGCAGATGCAGAATTCTGACGGGAATTGTGATAACTTATCGCGGCACGCAAATTGGTCGATTGCATAGAGGCAAACAGGAGTCCTGCAGGCGGGCAGTGCATATGGCAGATGCCATATACATGCTTCCGGGACTCCTTACATAATGTAAAAGAATATTTCGTCAGCAATAAACTGCGAACAAATGTAATATCAATACGGAGTATCTAATATGGAACACAGAAATTATACATATATTATAGAATGCAGCGATGGCAGTCTTTATACAGGATGGACAAACTGTATCGAAAAAAGAATTCGTGAGCATAACAATGGAACAGGGGCCAAATTTACACGCGGAAGAGGGCCGGTTACGCTGCGTTATCTGGAAATATCAGAAACAAAGTCAGAGGCCATGAAACGGGAAGCTGCGATCAAAAAAATGAACTGTGCAAAAAAACGACAACTGATTGTTGATGGAGAGCTGAAAAAAATATTGGAAGAAAATCACATCTGTATTTGACAATTTCCATTTTGTTTGCTATGATGAAACACGTTGCAGTCAACAAACAAAAGGAGCAAACATGAAATTTGATGAATTAGAACTATTTCCGGCTGTTATGCGCGGAATAAAAGAAATGGGATTCGAAGAAGCGACTCCGATTCAGAGTAAGGCAATCCCTGTCTTAATGGAAGGAAAAGATGTGATCGGGCAGGCACAGACCGGAACCGGTAAAACGGCTGCATTTGGAATCCCGGTACTGCAGAAAGTAGATCCATCCAGTAAAAAGACGCAGGCAGTGATCTTATCGCCAACCAGAGAGCTGGCAATTCAGGTCGCGGATGAATTACGAAAATTAAGCAAATATATGCATGGCATTAAAGTGCTGCCAGTCTACGGCGGTCAGGAAATTACAAAGCAGATTCGTTCTCTCAAAGGCGGATGTCAGATTATCGTAGGTACGCCAGGACGTATTATGGATCATCTGCGCAGAAAGACGATACGCTGTGAACAGGTAAATACAATTATACTCGATGAAGCAGATGAAATGCTGGATATGGGATTTCGCGAAGATATTGAGACAATTCTGGAATATATTCCTGGAGAACATCAGACGGTCCTGTTTTCTGCAACCATGCCGAAACCGATTCTGGAAATTACAAGAAAATATCAGCATGACGCGGTTACAATTAAAATTGTAAAAAAAGAGCTGACAGTCCCAAGTATCGAGCAGTATTATTATGATGCAAAACGTCGGGATAAAGTAGATATGCTGACAAGACTGCTGGATTACTACAATCCAAAGCTGTCGTTAATCTTTTGCAATACAAAACGCTGCGTGGATGAGCTGACCAAAGAGCTGTCAGATCGCGGTTATTTTGCAGAAGGTCTGCATGGAGATATGAAGCAGGCACAGCGTGACCGTGTGATGAAAAACTTCCGTACAGGAAAAACAGAAATTCTGATTGCTACAGATGTTGCGGCCAGAGGAATCGATGTAGACGATGTTGAAGCTGTATTTAACTACGATCTTCCGCAGGACGACGAATATTATGTACACCGCATCGGCAGAACCGGGCGGGCCGGCAGAACCGGTATGGCATTTACGTTTGTAAAAGGAAAAGAAGTCTATAAACTGAAAGAAATCGAACGCTATTGCAAGACGAAAATACTTGCCCGTAAGCTGCCATCTATGGATGACGTTACTGTGATTAAGACAGAAAAGATTATGGAGCAGCTGGAGCATATAATGGAAGAATACGATCTGTCCCGTATGCTGGATTTAATAGAGGATAAGATCAATGAGGCGGATTATACGGCGATGGATATTGCAGCAGCATTCCTGCGCCAGGCGCTGTATGGTTATGAAGAAAACGACCGTACAAACGACGATTTCTTTGATTTTGGCGATACAGGCGCTGAAGAAGGAATGGTACGATTATTTATCAATATCGGAAAAAATCAGAGAGTACGTGCCGGCGATATTCTGGGCGCCATTGCAGGCGAAGCAGGGATATCCGGAGATCTTGTAGGGGCGATCGATATGTATGATAAATATACATTTGTAGAAGTACCGCGCGAATATGGAAAAGAAGTACTAAAAGCGATGTCCAAAGCAAAAATCAAAGGTAAAACGATTAATATCGAACCGGCAAATCAGAAATAAACTGGTAAAAAAGGTTGATTTTACTACATTTTTACCAATAAATGTAAGAAAAAAGAAGTGTATTTAAATTTATGCAGAAAATATCTTAAAAATTGAAAAAAGATGTTGTAATAAATTTGAAAAGAGAGTATAATGATAACGCAACGATAAAAATACCCAATTTGGGTAAATAATGTGAGGAGGATGATGATGAAGAAAAATCTCATTAAAAAAGTATTTGCGGTTTCGTTGTCGATCGCTATGGCATGCTCATTCTTACCAGCAGCCAATCCAGTGACTGCATCCGCAGCAGCGCCGTATGTTTCTTTAAAGACTACTTTTAAAACATTAAAAGTAGGCCAGAAATATAAAATGACGCTGAAGAACAACAAGATTAACTGGAAAATCAAAAAGGTTGAAACAACCGACAAGACCATTGCTACAGTTTACGGCAAAACAACAAGCCAGGTAATGATCAAAGGTAAGAGCGAAGGAAGAGCTACAGTCAGAGTTAAACTTAAGACTACCAAGAGAAAAGCAAACAACACAAAGACTCTTAGATGTCGTGTGAAAGTTGTTACCTCAAGTCCTACAGTTGATCCGACACCAGAAGTTCAGACAGACGCTACAGTAACTACACAGGCTGAATTAGATGCAGCTCTGAAAGAAAGCAGCATCAACAAGATCACAATCAGACCTACAACTGCTGTAAACTTTGTAATTGCACAGGGTTCTTACTCAAACGTTGACCTGATCGTAGACGCTCCGCTGTCTGATATTGAGAACAACGCAGTATTCAAGAGCATTACAATCAACAACATCAAAGCTGAAACATGGACAGAAAAAGCTCAGGGAAATACATTCAGCATTCTTGCAAAAGCAGCAAGACTGATTGTTGACAAAGCAGCTTCTGTAAAAGGTATTACTGTTGGAACAACTGATGCGAAAGTAGCTGTTGTTGTAAACGGCGGTACAGTATCAGGAATTAATGTAAATGCAAAAGCAGAATTAAACATCACAGGTACAGCAGCAGAAAATGCAGCATTAATTCCGGTAGTATTTAGCGCAGGCGCAGCAAATTCTGTATTTGTTACAGAATTACCAGTAGCTGTAAGCATGAGTGCAAGTGTTGAACTTACATTCGAAAAAGGCGCTGTTAAGAGTACAGTAAAACTGGAAGTAACAAACATCAAGGCTACAATTACAAACAACACTGCAGAAACAATCGTTGTTACAAAGAATGATAATTCTAAACAGAACGTACTTGCAGGAACAAAGAAAGCTACAGTTAATTCTACATCTACAACAGGACCTGTAAATCCTGGTACATCAGGCGGAACATCAGGCGGTTCTTCAGTAGTAAAGCCGGTTACTCCATACAAAATTAACACAGGTAGTGGTATAGTAGCAACTGTTACAGGCGAGGCATTTGGTATGGAATCTGTTTCTAATAGTTCCATTAAAGTCGAGGTGAAAAATATTTCAGTTACGCCTGCGGCTATAGGAGTAATACCACCAAATATTGAATGTACTGTAATTGCAACAGCTGACGGCTGGACAAGAACGCTTGGAACAATGGAAGCAGTGGCTCATAATACTTATAATAAGGAAAAGGATAAGTATATATACGCTTATGATGATATAAGTGAAAGATTTAGTATTAATGGAGCTCCAATTGGTAGCGAAATTACAATTACAGTTTCTTGTCGAGTAAAAGAAACTGCTACTACTGCTGCAAGTACAGCGCATCAGTTAACTACAGAGAAGTTTGTAGTTGCAAAAAGCAACGAGTGGACTGCTATTAGTTTAGTTAGTGCTGATAACACTGAAACACCGGAAGCATAATAAATAGAAAAGATTACAGAAATAAACATAGTGCTTTGTACATGTAAGAAAATAACACAGACATATATTGTGTCTGTGTTATTTTTTTGTAACAAAATGAATATTCCGATTGAAGCGGACAAAAAAGAATAGCAAATATAGATTTTAAATTCCGAAAAGTCAAAGAAAACGATAAATTGTATGTTGTGAATCGCCTGCCATGTAAATAATAAATTGTAAAGATGAATCACAGGTTATTCCAAAGAAGCGGAACCTTGATCTATAGTGAAAGATTGAATCGAATCTCTACATCAGTTCTCGATGAAGCGAATGGGTATCTATGTTAAGTGACCAATATCTGGCATAATGTAGATATTTTGTGAATAACAGCCATGAAAGCTGAATGGATTGTGAGAATTTTGTGTGCTGACTTGTATCGGTGATCAGTATGACATATAATGAATAGAAAGATGTGCATTCTGATAAGAAGCGGAACAGAGAATTACTCAGACAGAGAAGGCGGGAGGTAACAGAAATAGGGGATATATATGACGGAGCATTCCGTACCATATGAAACGACTGCAGACAGATGGTTCTGCCGTTGATAAATGAAATATTCGGGGAAGAATATCAGGGAGATGAAACTGTGGAGTTTCATCCAAACGAACATTATATGGACCAGCAGGATCAGCCGGACAGCAAAAGGATCACGGATACAAATTTTTCCGTAAGCGGAAATGGAAAAAAGAAAAAATACCATCTGGAGTGTGAAAGCAGTCTGCCGGATGGAAGGATTTCGATACGGTTATTTGAATATGACGCGCAGATAGCGCTGGACGAGGGAGAGGTTATCCGGGAAACGCTGACGGTGACGTTTCCGCATACGGCGGTATTGTATCTGCGGACATATAAAAAGACAGCGGGAGAGATGAGGTATGTTATAAACACACCGGGAGGCACGGTGGAATATGCGGTACCGGTAATCAGGGTGGACAGGTATACGCTGGATGAGATATTTGCAAAACACCTGCTGATGCTGCTGCCTTTTTATATCTTTTCACATGAAAGGAAGTTTCCGGAATATAATGCCAGCCGGCAGATGCTGATGAAACTGACGGCTGAATATAGGGAGATACTGGACAGACTGGAAAGGCTGGAACATGAGGGGAAAATAGGAGCTTTTGACAAGCGGACAATTATAGAGCTGTCACGGGATGTAATCCGGGAGCTTGCAAAGAAATACGAAAATGTACAGAAAGGGGTCGGTGATATCATGAGCGGGGCATTGATTGAAACAGAAGCCAGGGCAATTCTGAATATTGGGAAACAGGAAGGGAGAAAAGAAGGAAGAAAAGAAGGAAGAAAAGAAGGAAAGGAAGAAAATCAGAGAGAAACGGCGCTGCGTATGATACGAAGCGGGAAAATGACGGGGGAAGAGGTGGCAGAGTATACAGGACTGGCCATGGAAGAGGTGATACGTCTGAGTGAGACAGAGCAGAAACGGGAAGCGTTACGATAAAAACGCAGACATCTGAACCAGTGCCATTAGTATGGGGAAATGACACTGGTATTTGAGATTTTCATATGTTTTCTTTTCCAGTCGGATACAAATTATCATTTACTATATCGATGAGTTCATGTATATGAGCTTTATTCCATATGTTTTCTTTTACCATATTTATAAGTTTATATATGATCTTTATTCTGAATGGTTATGTCTGAACCAAAATATCAAATTGGAAGTTCATACGATTCTATGAGTGACGAAAAGTCTGACATAATCAGACACTGCAGTCGCTGCGTCGTTCGCGTGGTCATTCTAATACAAACATTGTCAAAATAACTGTATCTGTTTTTAGAAATTTCTGCTGCCAATCCCATTACATGGAATGCCGAAAGTGTAAATAATTATAAATTTACAAAAGATTTATAATATTTATGCTCCCAGGTGGTTTTGCAAATTGCAAAAGTGTGATAAAATAAATCGTTATAAGTGGCATTTTCAGCATTTTTTGGATAAAGGAGACAATATGGAAAAATCTAAAGTATACTTTACCACATTTAAAACGACAGATCATGAAAATCTGCTGCAAAAACTGCGCAGACTGATGATTACGGCAGGTATGAAAGAGATCGATTTTACAGACAAATATACAGCGATAAAAATTCATTTTGGGGAATATGGAAATCTGGCATTTTTAAGACCGAATTATGCGAAGGTGATGGCCGATCTTGTAAAAGAATGCGGCGGCAGGCCTTTTTTGACGGATTGTAATACGTTGTATGCAGGTAGCAGAAAGAATGCGCTGGATCATATTGAGACGGCTTATCTGAATGGTTTTACTCCTTATGCAACCGGTTGTCATGTATTGATCGGAGATGGATTAAAGGGTACGGATGAGACGCTTGTACCGGTGCATGGCGATTATGTAAAAGAAGCAAGAATTGGATCCGCCATTATGGATGCGGATGTATTTTTAACTCTGACGCATTTTAAGGGACATGAGATGGCAGGATTTGGCGGTGCATTGAAAAATATTGGTATGGGATGCGGTTCAAGAGCGGGCAAGATGGAAATGCATAATGAAGGAAAACCGGTGGTAGAGGATACAGATGGATGTATCGGGTGCAGGAGCTGTCTGCGTATCTGTGCACACGGCGCGCCTGTAATAGAAAATGGAAAAGCTCATATCGACCATCATAAATGCGTCGGATGCGGCAGATGTCTGGCAGTTTGTCCAAAAGATGTGATTCAGCCGAGCTCTTCTTCATCTGTAAAAAGTCTGAACTGTAAGATGGCGGAATATAGTCTCGCAGTATGTAAGGGGCGTCCGCATTTTCATGTGTCTCTGATCTGTGATGTGTCGCCGAATTGCGATTGCCATGCAGAAAATGATATTCCGATTATTCCGGATGTCGGGATGTTTGCTTCGTTTGATCCGGTTGCATTGGATGTGGCCTGTGCGGATGCGGTAAATCGGATGCCGGTCATCGACGGAAGTATTCTGAGCGATCATATAAAGGAAGACGCGCATCATGGGGAAGGTCATGATCATTTTTATATGGTACATCCGGATACGGAATGGAAGTCCTGCATGGAACATGCGGTGAAAATTGGACTTGGACAGGATCAGTATGAATTAATCACAATATAACAGGATACAATAGAGAAAACAGATGCGGCAGTCTGACCACATCAGACTGCTGTAAACAAAGAACTTCTGTAAAAAGCATGCCCGGCATTGGTAAAGCACATAAGATTGTCCGGATGCATAACAATAAAGGTATCCGGACTGCTACTAAAATACTGCGAGATGATAATCAGAAGAATAAAAGATTAAATAAAAGGCAGGGCAGGAAGTTTGAGGGAAAAATTTGGATTAAAGAAGCTGGAAAATGAAATCTTATTGGACCGTTTTCGAACAATGAGCGAGCCGACGCTGGTGTCAAAAACAAACGGACTAAGCGGAAAACTCTATATTGCATCGGAAATGGATAAAATGGACAAAATAGGATATGACTGTGTAGCTGCATGTGTCAACGACATGGCAGCACTGGGAGCGGAACCGTTGTTTTTTTATGCAAATATATCCTGTGTAAGACCCAGAGCTGATAAAATCAGGATTATTGAGGATGGCATTGCGCAGGGATGCGGGCAGGCAGAGATTCAGTTTGCAGGCTGTGAGATTGTCGAACTGCCGGATAAGTATGCATTCGACCAGTATGAGCTGGCAGGTTTTATTGTTGGCATTTTGGATAAAAAGAAGAAAATTGGAAGTTCCAGACTTTCCAGCGGAGATGTCATTCTGGGACTTCCGTCAGACGGCTTACATAACAATGGATATGTACTGGCCAGAAAACAGTTGTTTCTGACAAAAGGAACGATGGAAGTATATTACGATATGCTGGGTGGAACGCTGGGCGACCAGCTGCTTCGTCCTACAAAGATGTACCGCACATGTATGGAACATTTATCAGAGTCAGGAATTGAAGTTAAATCGTGTGTTCAGGTTGCGCATGGAGGGCTGGATCGGGCGCTGCATCAGCTGCTTCACGAGGAATATGGCGCAGTTGTGAAACGCAGGTCGGATTCCATACCGCCGCTTTATCAAATGCTTCATAAGGATGGAAATATTGATATCCAGCAGATGCGTCAGACGTTCAACATGGGAATCGGCATGTTATTGATTATTGCAGAGGATGCAGCTGACAAAGCAGCCGAGTATCTGGAGGAGGCAGGAGAAAGTCCGATTTTTCTTGGATTAGTGGAAACAGAGCGGGATCTGATCCGATATCTGGAGTAGCAGCCGTCGGACCAGAGGAATGGGTATACTGAAGCAGGAAAGGAGCGAAGAGATGAGCTCACAGGCCAGACTTGAAAATGTATTAAGAGATATACATGTAATGATTTCAAAAAGCGAGACATACGATTCGGATCGGATTATTGTCAGTAAACAGGATATTTTTCAGCTGATCGATCGTCTGAATGAAAGCATTTATGAGATTATGGATGAATATGAACTGACACAGCAAAGCAGAGACCGGGCACTTCGGGAAAAAAAGAAGGAAGGCGACAAGATCATCTGGGATGCCAGCCGTCAGGCAGAAGATATTTATGCAGCGTCAGTGTTATATACGGAAGAAGCTCTGAACCATCTGAACGTGATGGTGGATGAAGCCGATAAGACGGTGGACCGCATGTATCGGGAATTTTGCAAAAATCTGAAACAACAACAGGAAACGATTCGGGAAAATCAGCTGGAATTAAAAAGTCAGCTTCAGCTTTTGGCTGATACAGAAAAGTATTTAAGGCTGATCGAAGAGCGTAACCGCGAGATCGAGCGGGAACGGGCGGAAAAGAAAGGCAGAAAGACATTAGAGAACTTTGGTGAAAAGCATACGGTTATTAAGCCGGAAATTAAAATAAATGAAGATTATTTCCGTAAAGCAGGTATTCCGTTCGAAAAGGAAGATGAAAAGATATCGGAAGAACCAGAGATGATGCAGCCGCTGGAAGATGAAGGGGTAATCGCGTCGACTTTGAAAAAGGCGGCTGAGGACATTCAGCAGATATTCACGGAAGACAGGAAGGCTGACAAAATAAATAATAAAGAAAGTTCCGTTTCAGACACACATACAGAAAAAGCGGAAGAAAATAAAGAAAGCGCCAAAGAGACGGAAAATCGATCCGGTCAGCAGGATGCAAAGAGCCAGTCTGATCTTTCTGAATCAAAATCAGAGATACAGGAAAAGTCCAACGATGGAAATACAGAGTCAGCGTTATCTGAGGATCAGATACTTCATAAAAACGGAGAGCAGACAGAGGCAGGCAGCAGGATTTTGAACGATATTGAGATTAAAGTAAATTCGGATGCAGAATATTTCAGACAAAAAAACGAGGAATCTGATGAAAAGAAACCGACGCAGCACGAAAAATTATCGCTGCTGGATAAATTAATGGGTAAAAAGAAAACTTTATTATAAATTGTTCAAGGAGGAACCAACATGAAACTTTATGACAAAGGCGTATATCTGGTTAACGGTAAGGAACTGGTTGAAGATACGCCGGACGCAGCCGCTGTTTTAAAAACAAAAACAGGCGCAGAGATTACGCAGGAACAGGCAAAAACACAGACAATTGCGTATCATATATTAGAACAGCATAATACTTCTGGTAATATGGAAAAACTTCAGGTTAAATTTGACAAGCTGACGTCGCATGATATCACGTTTGTAGGAATTATACAAACGGCTCGTGCGTCAGGATTGGAAAAATTTCCGATTCCATACGTACTGACAAACTGCCATAACAGTCTGTGTGCAGTCGGAGGAACGATCAACGAGGATGATCATATGTTTGGCTTATCCTGTGCCAAGCGATATGGAGGAATCTATGTACCGCCTCACCAGGCTGTTATTCATCAGTTTGCAAGAGAAATGCTGGCTGGCGGCGGCAGGATGATACTGGGTTCGGATTCTCATACGCGCTATGGGGCTTTAGGTACGATGGCAATGGGCGAGGGAGGACCGGAACTTGTGAAACAGCTGCTGAGTCAGACTTATGATATTAATATGCCGGAAGTAGTCGGTATTTATCTGACAGGAAAACCAGAAAAAGGTGTGGGGCCTCAGGATGTCGCGATCGCTATTATTAAAGAAGTATTTGCGAACGGTTATGTGAAGAATAAAGTCATGGAATTTGTTGGGCCGGGCGTTGCAAATCTAAGCGTTGATTTTAGAATTGGCGTTGACGTAATGACGACAGAAACGACCTGTCTGTCTTCTATCTGGAAAACGGACGAACAGGTAAAAGAGTTTTATGAGATTCATGGACGAAGCGAGGAATATAAAGAGCTAAATCCTGGAAATACAGCATACTACGACGGCATGATCGAGCTGGATTTAAGTACTGTCAGACCGATGATCGCGATGCCGTTCCACCCGAGCAACGCATATACGATCGAAGAGCTGAATCAGAATCTGCTGGATATTCTTGACGATTGTGAGAAAAAGGCTCAGGTTAGTTTTAATGGTGCGGTGGATTTAAATCTGAAAGAAAAAGTGCGTGATGGCAGATTGTATGTAGATCAGGGAATTATAGCAGGCTGTGCCGGCGGCGGATTTGAAAATATTTGTGATGCGGCAGATATTCTGGACGGTGCGGGAATTGGCGCGGATGAATTTACGTTAAGCGTTTATCCGGCAAGTATGCCTGTATATATGGAACTGGTTCGGAACGGAGCCGCGGCAAAAATTATGGCTGCGGGCGGCGTTATGAAGACGGCATTTTGCGGCCCTTGCTTTGGCGCTGGAGATACGCCGGCTAATAATGGTCTGTCTGTCCGCCATTCGACTCGTAATTTCCCGAATCGTGAAGGCTCCAAAGTACAAAACGGTCAGATTGCATCGGTAGCGTTGATGGATGCGCGTTCCATTGCAGCGACAGCGGCGAATCAGGGATATCTGACAGCGGCTACAGATGTGGACGTGAACTTTACAAAACCGAAATATTTCTTCGATCAGACCATTTATCAAAACCGTGTATTTGACAGTCATGGCGTGGCAGATCCTTCAGTAGAAGTAAAAATGGGCCCGAATATCAAAGACTGGCCAAAGATGTGTGCATTAACGGAACATCTGATGCTAAAGGTCGTATCCGAAATCCATGATCCGGTTACGACAACCGATGAACTGATTCCATCCGGAGAGACTTCCTCTTATCGCTCGAATCCGCTTGGCCTGGCTGAATTTACTTTGTCCAGAAAAGATCCGGATTATGTAGGACGTGCCAAAGAGGTACAAAAAGCTGAGAAGGTGAGAGAAGATGGCGGACATCCTTATGAAGTGCTGCCGGAGTTAAAACAGGCGGTAGACGTTATTTTACAGAAATTCCCGGATGCGAACGAGTCCAATACCGGAATCGGCAGCACGATTTTTGCGGTAAAACCGGGAGATGGTTCTGCGCGGGAGCAGGCCGCTTCCTGTCAGAAAGTATTAGGAGGCTGGGCAAATATCGCGCATGAGTATGCGACGAAGAGATACCGCTCAAACCTGATTAACTGGGGAATGCTTCCGCTGACGATCGAACAGGGAGAACTGCCGTTTTCGAATGGAGATTATCTGTTTTTGCCGAATATCCGTGAAGCAGTCTCGAAAAAAGAGTCGGATATTACAGCCTATGCGGTAAAAGACGGCAGCCTCAGAGAATTTCATATGACTTTGGGTGAACTGACAGATGATGAACGTGAAATTATATTGAAAGGTTGTCTGATTAATTATAACAGGAAATAAAAAGCGGTGCAGTGATATGGAAAATGATGAGAAAAAACAGACGATACGGCAGCAGTTAAAAGACGGCTCGGATTGGAACATCCGGCCGTATCTGGCAATGGGACTGACCTGTTTTATTGTATTTAGCTGCTGTATTCTGGTTGTATGCGTATTATTTCGGTTTGAAGATATAAAATCGGTGTTCAATATGTTTATTGGCATTGCACAGCCGATTTTATATGGTCTTGCCATCGGATATCTGATTAATCCGATCATGATGTTTTTTGAATGCGGATTGTTAAAGATGGCAGATCAAAAAGACGCAAAGAAAAAGTTTCGCCGTCTGATTCGTACGGTGTCAAGTATTCTGGCCGTATTTGTATTTATACTGGTTATCGTTCTGCTGATATCCATGGTGATTCCGGAAGTATCGGCAAATATATCGAATCTGGTAGATACAATGCCTGCGCAGATGAATTCTTTTATCGTGCATCTAAATGAATGGGAATATGGAAACCATAAAATGATAGCAATTGTAGAAGAATATCTTATGACAGCTGCTGACTGGATGGAAGATTTTCTGAAAAATTCGCTGCTTCCACAGACAAAAGATTATGTAGCTACGGTTACAAGCGGCGTTTTAAACGTTCTGAACGCGTTTAAGAATCTTGTAATAGGTCTGGTTGTATCGATCTATGTGATGTGTGAAAAAGAAAACTTTGAAGGTCAGACAAAAAAGATTATTTTTGCGCTGTTCCCGGCGCGTGCAGCAAATCAGGTCATTCAGGTATTTCATACTACGAATGAGATTTTTGGCGGCTTTATCAAAGGTAAGCTGCTGGATTCACTGATTATCGGAATTATCTGCTATATTGTATTATGCATTATTAAGATGCCATATACGTTGCTTGTCAGTGTGATTGTAGGCGTTACAAATATTATTCCGTTTTTTGGTCCGTTTATCGGAGCCATACCGAGCGCATTTCTGATTTTGCTGGTGGATCCGTTGTATGCTGTCTATTTTGTTATTTTTGTGGTGATTTTGCAGCAGGTAGACGGAAATATTATCGGACCGAAGATTTTAGGAGATTCGACAGGATTATCGTCATTCTGGGTAATGTTTGCAATTTTGGTCGGAAGCGGTTTGTTTGGCGTGATGGGAATGCTGCTTGGCTGTCCGGTTTTTGCGGTTATATATTATATCGTTCAAAAGGTCGTGCACTTTTTTCTGGAAAAAAAGAAGCTGCCGATCGATACGAACGTCTATATTGAAGCTACAGGCGTAGAACCTGCCGGCAGCGGGCTTTGGTATGGAAAGTACGCCGATGAAAAACCATTTGCGGAAACAGAAGCGGAGACAGAGTCATAATCCGATACAGGCAGTATAGCCATTTTTTGATAAAATTTTAAGTAGTTTTTTGACATGAGCGGTTACCTATGGTAAACTAACATTGGATTATTGTGCAGGGAAGAAACGAAGGTGAATACAATCCTTTTATGGATAGATGGTGACAAGCGTGGATAAATACGAGTTTAAACTTAAAGTTGACGAGATGAAGGCGCTGGTTAGTGCGCGTAATTATAATGCAGCTGCAGAAATCGCAGAGACAATTAACTGGCGGAAAATCCGTAATTTAAATGCTCTTGTGCTTGCTGGAGAGGTTTTTGAACAGGTAGGACGCTATGAGGATAGTAAGGAAATCCTTCTTCTGGCATATGATAAGTCTCCGATTGGAAGAAATATTATATACCGCCTGGCAGAAATCGCAGTGAAAACAAAAAGATTTGACGAGGCGCAGGAATATTATGACGAATTTGTCGATATTGCACCTCATGATAACTTAAAATTTGTATTAAAGTATAAGATGACTGCAGCGCAGGGACTTCCGTATAAAGAGCAGATCAGAATACTGGAGGAACTGAAAGAACAGGAATACTCAGAGGAATGGGCATATGAGCTGGCATATTTGTATCATATGGATATGCAGCCGGAGAAATGTGTCGAAGCATGCGACGAATTAATTTTATGGTTTGGCGACGGTATTTATGTAGAAAAGGCGCTGGAGTTAAAAATGCATTACCAGCCTCTGAGCAGGCCGCAGGAAGAGAAATACCGTGTGTTTCGGCAGAAGCGGACAGGTGTGATCGAAGTAAGACCGAATGATTTGCCGGGATCTGGAGAAATTTTACATGAGGCAGTAGAGATTCCTGTTGTTCAGACGAATACGGGTCAGTATAATACCGCTAATCTGCAGGAAGAAATCGCAAAGGGGATGCATCAGATCAGCGAAGCAGGAACGGCGCGGAAAGCATTTACGCAGCAGACCGGTCAGGCGGATCAGATACAGAAAATCTGGCACGAGCCGCAGATACAGCCTGATTATCCTATGCAACGGGAGCTGTATCCGGATTCGCAAATAACAGAAAGCTCATATGTGGAGCCGCAAACGCGGCTGGATATGTATGAGGAAAACATCACACAGGCAGAGCCGGAACCAGCGCCTGCAATGACGATGGAAGAAATACAGGCAGAGTGGGAAAGAACAAAGCAGGCAATGAACGACGCTTTGCAGGAAGCAAAAGAACCCAGGCAGGAAACATCAAAAGAAAGATCATTGGAACAGGCGGAGCAGCTGATGCAAAAGCTGCTCAGTATGATACCGCAGCTGGCTGAAAAAATGTCACAGCAGGAATTATCGGATCAGCCTTCGGTAAAGATGCAGAATGATCTGGATCAGGCGGGCAGAATTGTTGCGGGGATTAATCAGCTACTGCAGGATCAGATTGACAGTCTGATAACCGGAGAAGAAAAACAGATACCGGTCATACATACAGTCTCAGATCCGACACAGGAAATGCCGCATCTGCCTGAACATTTATTAGAAGGTAAAGAGATTGGAGCTGTAGAGAAGGTGGAAATGAATGGAAATTCATTAAAAAAGGTCTCGCCAAAAGAGGATGATAACCCGGTTATGAGTGCCTGGAAGGAAGCGCCGCCAGGAATATCAGCGCTGGATCTTTTGCAAAGAGTACGTATGGAAAAGAATGCTGCAAACGCTATGGGACAGACGGAAAATATGCAGAAAAGGGATACTCTGTCAGATACCATGCAGCAGATGCAGAGAACAGGCACAGCTGTGAACCGGACGGATGTCCGCCAGCAGGCGCAGGCAGGTAATACGCTGACAGGCCCGGGTATGATGCAGGAAGAGAATATGGAGGCCATCACAGCATACGCAGAGAATATGGAGATGGAATCCATCACAGCACAGGCAGGGAGAAACAAAACTGCTCTGGGCACGTTACAGGCAGAAAACAGGAATATAAGTCCGGCTGCAGTGCAGACAGAAGATATGCTGGCAGGCTCGATGGCAGCGCAGACAGAAGATCGAAACATGAGTCCGATGGCGGCGCAGACAGAGAATATGGAAATGGGTCCGATCACAGCACAGACAAAGCATACAATGATGGAATCTGACCTGCAGAGTCCGGATACATTGATGCAGCAGGCGGATCTGACAGCAGGCGCAGCATTTCAAAGACAGGTGCAGCATCCGTTCACAGAATCTGTTATACGCAAACCGGATCTGACAGCAGGCGCAGCATTTCAAAGGCAGGAACAGCATCCGTTCACAGAATCCGTTGTGCGCAGGCCGGATCTGACAGCAGGCGCAGCATTTCAAAGAACAGAGCAAAATCCAATGACGGAATCGTTGATACGACAGCCGAATCTGACAGCGGGCGCAGCATTTCAAAGACAGGAACAATATCCGTTCACAGAGTCTGTCATGCATGGGCCGGATTTGACAGCAGGCGCTGCATTTCAGCAGACGCAACAGCAAATGGCGCCGGATATGGAGATGCAGCACACACAATTAACAGCAGGCGCAGTATTTCAGCGGCCGGAACAAAGCCTGACGGATACGTACATACAGGAACAGACGCAGCATCCGGAGAACGAAGCATATGAGACTTACGGCAGCCAGATGCAGTATGAAATGGATCCGGACAATATGGAACAGCAGCTGCAAAATACAATGACCGGCTTCGGGATGGAAGAATCTCAAATGTTTTCAGAGGAAACACTGGTAAATGCAGGCAGCAGTTCCTCATTTGAACAGGAAATAACAGCGATGGAAACAGAAGATCATACAGAATCTTCATTTGAATATAAAGAGACAGAAGTACCTCGGCATAATATATCAGAGAATTACGGAAGGAGAACAGAACCGAAGTTTGAGAATGAGCAGGAAAATATATTCTTAGCAGCCAGGCCGAGATTTCTCACTCAGGCACAGCTTCAGGCGGGGTCAGTTATGGATGGGAAGAAGAATGCGCAGATAACGAAGGAATTTTCAAAAGAAGCAGTAAAAGCAGCTCATTCTGCAGGTTTTCGTGAGAATATTCCACATGCAGATAGTCAGAATATGGAAGAAATAAAAAGGCTGACGCCAGAGCAGAAACAGATATTTTCTTATTTTGTACCGATTACCGGAATGGAAGCGCAGATTTATGATTTGCTGATGGGAGTTTCTGAGCATTTGCAGTATGATAAACACTCACAATCTGGTAATATAGTCATAGAAGGCATCAGCGGGAGCGGCAAAACAGTACTTATTATGGATATTATTAAGGTTCTGCAGAAAGAAATTAAACGTCCTGTAGGCAAAACAGGTAAGATCGACGCAAATGCGCTGAATCAGAAAGATCTGGATGTGCTGCTCGATAAAATCAGCGGAGGATGCCTGATTATAGAATCAGCGGGGAAAATTTCAAGAGAAACAGCTGTAAAACTTTCCAGATGTATGGAAAAAGATCATACGGGCACACTGTATATATTGGAAGATACAGAAGAAGGTATTCAAAAGGCGATGGATAGAGACAGCTCGTTTGCCGCAAAATTTACAGAAAAAATAACGATACCTTTATTTTCTTCCGACGAACTGGTAGAATTTGGCAAGGCATATGCGAATGATCTGAATTATGATATTGATGAAATGGGAGTGCTGGCTTTATATAAACGTATCAGTGCGATTCAAAAGCTCGATCATGTGACGACATTAACAGAAGTAAAAGAGATTGTGGACGAAGCGATCGATAACGCGGAAAAAGGCGTCTTAAAGAAGGTATTTGGAATGTTGACAGCAACCAGGGCCAATGATGACAATTACATTATTTTAAGAGAGAAGGATTTTGAGGAATCATGAAGTTATGTAGCAGGTCAGCTGTCTGAACTGTTACAGGTTTTAAAAACATATAGCAGCAAATATCAGCTGTACAGACAAGTAACAGGAGGGTTATGATAATGAGAAACATGACAGAACTGGATATGTACTTATTCGGTCAAAGCACACATTATGATATTTATAAAAAGATGGGTGCACATCAAATGAAAATGAATCAGAAAGAAGGAACGGTCTTTGATGTCTGGGCGCCGCATGCGGAAAAAGTGTGGGTGATTGGTTCGTTTAATGACTGGGATGAGACGAGGCACGAAATGAAACGCCTGGAACCGCTGGAAATGGGTATTTATGAACTGTTTATTCCAGGTGTAAAAAATGGCGACATGTATAAATATCTGATAGAGACGTCGGACGGCAAACGTCTTTATAAAGCAGACCCATATGCGACATATGCGGAGCTGAGACCGGGAAGTGCATCTGTAGTTTTTGATGTTTCACATTTGAAATGGTCGGATCAGACCTGGATGGATACTCGTGCACAGACGGATCCGTATGAAAAACCGATGGCAATCTATGAAGTGCATCCAGGTTCCTGGAAACGTCATCCAGGAAGAGAAGACGAAGGATTTTATACATACCGCGAGTTTGCCAAAGCGCTTACTGAGTATGTAAAAGAAATGGGATACACGCATGTCGAACTGATGGGAATTTCAGAATATCCGTTTGAAGGTTCCTGGGGATATCAGGTAACCGGATATTATGCTCCTACTTCCAGATATGGCTCGCCGGAGGATTTTGCTTATCTGGTTAATTATCTGCACCGCAATAAAATCGGTGTGATTGTGGACTGGGTACCGGCGCATTTTCCAAGAGACGCACACGGACTGGCTGATTTTGACGGATGTCCGCTGTATGAATATCCGGATCCGCGTATGGGAGAACATCCGGACTGGGGAACAAAGATCTTTAATTACGGCATGTCGGAAGTGAAAAATTTCCTGATTGGCAGCGCCCTGATGTGGATTGAAAATTATCATGTAGACGGACTTCGCGTAGACGCAGTTGCATCTATGCTGTATCTGGATTATGGTAAAAATGACGGTCAGTGGGTAGCGAATAAATACGGCGATAACAAAAATCTGGAAGCCATTGAATTTTTCAAACACATTAATACATCGCTGACAGGCAGAAATCCTGGCGCAATTATGATTGCTGAAGAATCGACCGCATGGCCAAACGTAACAGGAAAAGCGGAAGAAGACGGTCTGAACTTTAACTTTAAGTGGAATATGGGATGGATGCATGATTTTCTGGATTATATGAAACAGGATCCGTATTTCAGAAAAGGATGTCATAATAAAATGACATTTGCAATGAGTTATAATGGAGCTGAGAAATACATCCTGGTATTATCTCATGATGAGGTTGTGCATTTAAAATGTTCTATGGTAAATAAAATGCCTGGTCTTGGAAAAGATAAGTTCCGCAATCTGATGGTTGGATATACATTTTTTATGGGACATCCGGGTAAGAAGCTGTTGTTTATGGGACAGGATTTTGCCCAGCTTCGCGAATGGAGTGAGGAACGCGAACTGGACTGGTTCCTGATGGCAGAGGAAAATCACAAACAGGTGAATGATTATCTGAAAGAGCTGCTGCATATTTATCGTAAATATCCATCCATGTACGAACTGGATCATTCCTGGGATGGATTCGAATGGATCAATGCAAACGACGCTTCCCGAAGTATTTTCAGTTTTGTGCGTAAGAGCAAAAATGGTAAGAGAAATCTGCTGTTTATCTGTAACTTTACACCGGTAGAAAGAACCGATTACCGGGTAGGCGCACCGACGCGGGGCACGTATAAGCTGATATTAAACAGCGATGATATCCGTTTTGGCGGTACCGGTAAAAAAAGACCATTCAGCTATAAGACAGTAAAAGCAGAATGCGACGGCAGAGATTATTCGTTTGCATATCCGCTTCCAGCATACGGAGTGGCTGTATTTGAGTTTAATTATAAAGTATAAAAAAGATCAAAAGAAAAAGGGCATGTGTCAGAAGGCATATGCCCTTTTTGCCGTATCTTGTAAAGTTTTCGAAAAAAGTAGCCGACATATTTTATATGGTTCATAACGTCAGAAGCTGGTAACCAGGCGGACGATCAGAACGGTTAGATTGCAGGAAAGGCAGGATGTGCAAAATGCAAAGAGTGCAGAACATACAAATAGATGGAGCAGGTCTGTTGGACGGAATCGGCGGCAGCGCCAGACAGGAAAGTTTTGACTTTGGTTCCATATCCACAGGAACTGAAAAAGTATATGAGACAGAAAAATTAACAAAAGGTGAGAAAACAGCCGAGGTAATCTATCAAAAGCCGCAAAAAGAAAGTAAAGCGGGAACTGTTGACGATGTTATGCAGCAGGCTGATAAAATGGATACGGCATCTATGAAAGATCAGATGGTAGTCGCCTCTAATACAACGACTGCAGCAGACTGTAAAAAGGTGGAAGAAGAAGGCTTTTCCCTGCAGCAAACAGATATCAGAACAGTTGTGACGGTAACGGATAAAATTAAAATGGAACTTGCGAAAGCAGGCGTGGATGTCAGTAGTTTTGGAGGCGGACTGAGTGCGGAACAGATCGAAGCGTTTGCAGGAAATGCAGCGCTGGCACAGAAGATTGCCGGAAGAATTGAACAGCTTGCGGCAGATATCCCTTTGACACATGACAACGCTGCAGACTTTGTACGGGCGCTGGAAGAAGCGGGAGAGCTACAGCAATTAAATGACGGCGCGTTAAAATATATGCTGGATAATCAGCTGAAGCCAACGATTGCGAATCTGTATAAGGCGCAGTACAGCGGAAGTACGATGTATGTGAATCAGAATACGGAACAGGTAGGTTTCGAAGGAATAAAAGAACAGGTTTCCAGAATTATTGCACAATCCGGGCGGAAAGAGGATGAACGTGCGCTTGCGGACAGTCAGTGGCTGATGCAGAATCAGATTCCGCTGACGGCACAAAATCTGAATTATATCGATCAGTTAAAAGAAATGGATTTTCCGTTAGATACGGAAAAACTGCTGGATCAGATGATTACGGCAGTTGCAGAGGGAAAAAGACCGCAGGATGCCGTTTTACTGGATGCATATTCTCTGACTGGCCAGGCGCAGAAAGCAGTAGAAGTAATCCAGCAGACGACAGATGAGGATCTGGCATATGTAATCAGTAAAGGCGAGCCTGTGACGATTCAGAATCTGGAGCAGGCACATAATCAGAATCAGGCAGGTATCAGTGCGGCTGAAAAAGAAGAAATTACACAGCTGATACAGAGTACGGAAGAGGCACAAAAGAATATACAGACCGTTCAGACATCTGAGGGGACAGCCGGAGAGGTTCATGAGGAAGGCGTACAGACAGATTCGGTAAATATCCAGACATCATCGGTTGTACAGGTATCTCAGGCAGATACAGCGGACGACAGTTTTTCAGCTATCCAGATCGCGTTGATTACGGCGCGCAGACAACTGGAAGAAATCCGGATGGAAATGACGATAGATGCAAGCTATAAAATGTTAAAGTACGGAATATCTCTGGATACGAGTCCGATGGAAGAACTGATTTTTCAATTAAGAGAGATAGAAAACAATTTTTACAAAACTCTGCTGAAAGAAGGAGGAGTGGAAGCATCGCAGGCAAATGTGACTTTATTTGCACAAACGACAGCCAGACTGGAAGAATTAAAAGAAATGCCGGCTTATGCGCTGGGCGCCCGAAATATGCAGATCAGTACGCTGACAGAGCTGCATCAGGAAGGCAGCGCAATGCAGCAGAATTTTCAGCAGGCAAATGAGCGTTACGAGACGATGCAGACAGAAATACGGAAAGATCTTGGTGATTCCATTCAAAAGGCCTTTCGTAATGTAGACGATATTTTAGAGCAGCTCGGACAGGAGGCAAGTCCGGCAAATGAGCGTGCAGTGCGTATTCTGGGATATAACCGGATTGAGATCACTGCGGAAAATATAGCGAAAATGAAAGCGGCAGATCAGCAGGTGCAGACAGCGTTTCATAATCTGACGCCGTCGGTGGTACGGGAGTTTATCAGCAAAGGGATGAATCCGCTGGATATGGACATCAGAGAATTAAATCAGCAGGCGGAGCAGATCAGGACGGAATTGCATATCGATGCGCCAGAAGAAAAATATAGTGAATATTTATTTAAACTGGAACAGAATCATAACATTACAGAAGAAGAAAGAAATTCTTATATCGGTATTTATCGTTTGATGAATCATATCGTGCAGTCGGACGGTGCGGCAGTAGGCGCACTTGTCGAACAGGGCGCGGAAATTACCATGCGTAATCTGCTGGCAGCAGTACGAACACAAAAACATGGAGAATTTGACGTAAAGGTGGATAACTCTTTTGGGGAACTGGAAAGCGGTGGATATCTGGATTCGATCACAGACCAGATTGAATCGGGGTATCAGAACCAGTGTGTGAAGCAGGCATTTGATGAAATATCTCCGGAACGTCTTCGATTTGTCACGAATGATCAGTCATGGGAAGATATGACTCCGGAACAGTTTTTGCAGCATCTGCAGGAAGCGCCGGAAGACCTTGTGGCACAGGAAGCGTTTGTGAGACAGCAGCTCAAAGATCTGGAAGAATGTGCAAAATCGTCCAAAGAAGTATTTCAGGTACTGGAGCAGTATGAGGTGCCAAATACGATGCTGAACGTGATGGCAGTATCAGAGCTGCTGCATGACCGTAATATTGCATTTCGCAGATTATTTGGCGCGGGTAACGGTCGTACGCCGGATTCGGCGATTTCTCCGGATGAGTATCTGTCAAAAGATGAAGATGGTAACGTAGAGGTAGATTTTGAGGCTCTGAAAGAAGAGTTGTTAAGAAGATTTGGCGAAGATGTGAAAAAGCCGACAGAACTGGCAAAAGCAGTGGCGGATCTGGCCGAATGTGCCGAGAAGTGTATGAGTACGATGATACTGGAACCAGATACCACAAGTCTGGATATCCGCGGACTGAAATTAATGAACGCGCAGATTTCTATTGGAGCTAAAATGGCTTCTTCTGAATGTTTCTCCATGCCGATTGTCGTAGATGGAGAAGTTGTAAATGTAACGATGAAAATTGTACGTAATAAAGAACAAAAAGGAATGGTAAATATTACGCTGGATACCGGACGTTTTGGGAAAATAGCAGCGGAGCTCAAAGCGAAACAAAAAGGCTTTAGCGGATATGTCGTTACGGATTCCAGACAGACACTGGATTTATTGCGTGATAAGGAAGAAGAAATTGAACAGGCGCTTGCGGAAGTTGACGAAGGGCCGTTGGAACTGAATTTTATCATGAATAGTGGTCTGGATCTGAACCGTTTTACAACAAAAAGCGGAGTTAGCGAAGAGCCGGAATCAGAAGAGCTGAAAGAGGTGCAGACAAAGACACTATACGGTATGGCGGATTCTTTTATTCGTGTGATCACACATTTGGAAATGGAGTGAAATGTGAAATATTCATGATTTGCGTTATGAATTTTCAATATCTGGCCGAAATAAATTAATAATCAGAGAGATGAGGGGTATAAAATGAGAATTAATCAGAACATATCAGCAGTTATCGCGAATGATCAGCTGCTTCGAAATGAAAATAGTCTGGCAGCGTCCGTAGAGAGATTATCTTCTGGTCTTAAGTTTACAAATGCGAAAGATAATCCTTCCGGTATGGCAATTTCTTTTAAGATGCAGGCGCAGATCAATGCGTTAAACAGAGCGTCACTGAATGCGACAGATGGATCGAGTATGGTTGAGACGATCGACGGCGCAATCGGAGAGATGACCGAAGTGCTCCAGCGTATGCGGGAATTGTGCGTACAGGCAGCGAATCAGACAAACAAAATGGAAGACCTGCAGGCGGTGCAAAAAGAAATCGATCAGTTAAAGAAAGAAGTGGATCGTATTTCTTCGGATACAGAATTTAATGGACAAAAGCTGCTGGACGGCACAATGGATCGCAGAACATATGTCACAAATGCCGCGACCGGAGAGAGTATGTTTGATCAGATCTCAAATGTGATTATTTCAGACGGTGTACAGGAAAATTTCTATGATGTAAATATTATAGCGGCTCCGGAATATCAGGTGAAATTTTCTGATGGCGGACAGGCGGGCACAGGTGCAGGAGCGACGGTTGGCCCGAATCAGACCGGCGTCGTGACGATTAATGGCGTTGAAGTAGAGATTAAAGAAGGCATGACGCCTTCGGATGTGTATCAGGCGTTTCGCGATGCAGGCGAGGTAGCGAGAGTTAATGTGTTCGCGGTTGCGGATCCGCCAGTCAAAAATCCTCTGGATAAAGATAATCTGGATCGTCAGGGATATGATGAAACTGTTTATACAGACTTTACAGATAAACTGGCGTTTGTGGCGCAGGAATACGGCCCTGAAAAAGTTACGATTACATGGAGCAATAATGATGTAAGGGATTTTCTTGGCTTAAATGATACCGTGACGCAGGATGTTGGAAAAGATGCAGAGGTCGATTTTACCAATATTACAAATAATAATTATTCTGGTCAGGTAGTTATGAAAAGCGAGGGAGACAGAGTCGTTATTACGGATAAAAGCGGATTTGAGATCAGCTTTGAAGTACGTGCAGACACGGATCCGGGAGTTATTACACTGGAAACGACAGATCTGGGTACTTTGCAGCTGCAGATCGGAGCGAATGAAGATCAGGAACTGGCTGTCAGAGTACCGGTACTGAACACGAAGAGTCTTTATATCGATGATCTGGACGTAACGAAAGTAAAAGGCGCCGACAGAGGAATTACACAATCCGATGTGGCAATCAGCATTGTTTCGGCAGCACGTTCCAAGATGGGAGCCTATGAGAATCGTCTGGATTATGCAATTAGCAGTCTGGACGCTTCAGAAGAAAATATGACGAATGCAATTTCTCGTCTCTCAGATGTGGATATGGCGCAGGAAATGACGGAATACACAAATAAAAATGTACTGACACAGGCATCGATTTCCGTATTGGCTCAGGCAAACGATTTGCCGCAGCAGGTGTTGTCATTATTGCAGGGTTAATTTATAAGGACAGGCGCTTATGACAAAGGAACAGAAACAGGATTTTACACGCAGAATTACGCAGGCGAATCGCAGTGGTCTGGTATTAATTAAGTTTGAAATGTTGTTCGTGTATATGGATGATATGGAAACTGCTTTTCATGCGGACGATCAGCAGCTGTTAACGAACAATGTACGTTATGCAGACGCAATATTGAAAAGTTTTCAGGAGACGCTGGATTTTAAGTATGAAATCGCGGGACAGCTTTATGCGCTTTATGATTTTCATCGCAGACAGCTGGCCAGAGTTCTGATGCGTCATTCGCTTGCGGAACTTGCACAGAGCAGAAATATGCTGCAGCAGTTATATAAGGCATTTCTGGCATCGTCTGAACAGGACAGATCCGGCCCGCTTATGCAGAACGCACAACAGGTATATGCAGGGTATACATATGGAAAAAACGATTTGAATGAGAGTTATGATATACAGTCCTCAAGAGGCTTTCTGGCATAATGCTGGGAAGCCTCTTCGCTTCATGTAAGAGCTGTTTTTCAGGGTTCTGCCGCCATTTCATATGATTTCAGACGACAGAGCAGGAATTTATAGCGCATTTGTATGGCATTTACTTCATAAATATAACTGTCGATTAGTTCCGGATCTGTGGCATTTTCGAAATTCTGGTAGGCAAGATGCAGACTATTCATCGTTTGCGTCAGATTATCCAGCAGCGTCTGATAATTTTCATCCGTCTGCTGTTCTTGTTTAAATAATTGAAACAATGGGTTACCTCGCTTTCTGTTTTCGAATTAGGAACGAAACTTATGAGTATTATAAGTATAAGCAATATTTTGGTAAAATATGCATACGCAGGAAAGAAAACGTCAGGCATGCAGACAGGCATATTTTTATGGACGGGCGCATAGATTGTGTTACATAGAAATTTATGGGAGCATTGTATGGAAGAAAAAAACGGTTTTATCATTATCATCGGAATTTGTGCGCTGGTCTTGTTAATCGGGCTGTTAAAGCAAAAAGCTGCAATTGTATTGAATATACTGGTGCGTACAATTGTTGGCTGCGTCGGTATTATTTTATTAAATGATTTTCTGCAAAAGCAGGGGATTCCGGTGAGCGCAGGACTGAATCCATTGAATCTTTTGACAATCGGAAGTCTTGGTATGAGCGGGTTTGGACTGATTTATGGAATATTGTTCTATAGTTTGTTGTGAGCATTTCACAAAATTACAGTTTTCTTTCAAAAAGGGTAGACAAATGGAAAAAAAGCTCGTATAATCCAACTTACAAAGCACATCTGACGAACAAAGGAGTAACGGTCAGAGAAAAGGGGGGATTTCATTGGAAGTTTTATAAGATGCAGCTTATTATTTTTATTGATTATGGCAGTCTGGATGGATGTGCAGACGAATAAGATCAGTAACCGGCTGATCGGGGCAGGATTGTTTTTAGGATTTATACGTAATCTTTATGAATATGGATGGGATGGGAGTATCTGTTTTCTCATTCAGATTTCTTTACCGGTTCTTGTATTTTATCTTTTATTTCTGATGCGTGTGCTTGGCGCAGGCGATATCAAGTTGTTTTCCGTAATTAGTTGTTGTATTGGAATTGAGAACAGTATTAAAATAATATTTTTTTCTTTTATCATAGCGGCAGTGTTATCGTATATCGTTTTAATTCGTAATAAAAACTTATACAGTCGTCTTAATTATTTCTTTTGTTATATCAGAACAGCTCTGTTAACAAAATCCATTGAAAAATATGATTACCTTTCTGACGGAAAACAAAACTTTATTCATTTTTCAATAGCGGTGCTTATTGGATTCTTAATGTATCTGGAGGGAATATGATTGGGAAAAATTAAACTGGCAGTAATTGGAACGTCTGTTTATGCACAAAGGCTGACAGGATGTATACAGAAAAATGCGCCTGAATATCTGGAAGTGTTCCATTGCGAGGCAAAGGAAGATCTGTCCAAAGTATTGCCGCGTCTGCAGCCGGATATTCTGCTTTGTGAACAGGAAATACAGACAGAGAAAAATTTGTCCAGGCAAACGGTACAAATACAGCTGATCGACGATCAAAATCTGGCAGGTGAAGCCGGCGGTTCAGATCAGAATACGAAGCAGATCGATAAAAAGATATTTCGATATCAAAGAGGATCAGAGATTTTAAGGCAGGTTTTTCAGATTTATGAGCAAAATTCTAAAAAGAATCTTGTATGCAGATGTAAAACAGCGGAAATAGAAATGACAGCGTTTTATGCGCCCTGCGGACATGAATTATTACTTCCGTTTTCAGTTTCATACGCAGCGCTGTGTTCCGCTCATACCAAGGTGTTATATTTAAATTTATCTGAGTTTTCTGGTATGCGTATTCTTTTTGGAGATCGTGACGGAACTAATTTTAGTGATTTGATTTATGGGATCCGCCAGAAAAACGAACGGTTTCCGCTGTATTTGCAAAGTGTCCTGCACCATGCAGAACAATTCGATTATGTACTGCCTCCGGCAAATCCAAAGGATTTATATGAAATACAGGAGCAGGATCTGGCATGTCTGCTGACATTATTACAGCAACAAACGCAATATAAAAAAATAGTCTGGAACTGCGGCACACTGAATCATTCTTCTGAGCAAATTATGGAAAGCTGTTCAAAAATATACTGTCTGGTCAGAGAAAGTATCTTTGGAAGATTTCGAAAGACAGAATTTGAGCAATTTTTGAGAAAACAGTCTCTTGGAAAGATTTTGGAGAAGATACAGTTTGTAAATCCTCAGGCGGGAAATGGGATATTTACAGCCGGAGTGGATGTATTAACCCAGTTACAGAGCGGTTCATTCGCGGCACAGGTACGAAAGCTGACAGGGGAGGTATCATAATGACACATGAAATGGAGCGGCTTCGACAGCGTATTTTGACAAAACTTGATCTGACCAGAGAAACCAAAGATGAAGAACTGGAAGAGATTATTTATAACGAAGTAGGGAATTACAGCAGGCAGCAGGGGTTGTCTCTGAAGCAGAGAGAACAGTATCAGAGAGAAATCTATCATTCTTTACGAAAACTGGATGTATTGCAGGAGTTGATGGATAATCCCGAAGTCAGTGAAATTATGGTGAATGGAGCCGACTGTATTTTCTATGAAAAAGAGGGACAGGTGCGGCAATGGGACAGGAGGTTTTATTCAAAAGAAAAACTGGAAGATGTGATACAGCAGATTGTCGCGGCAGGAAATAAGATTGTAAATGAAGCGAATCCTATTGTAGATACCCGTCTGAAAGACGGTTCGCGTGTAAATATCGTACTTTCGCCGATAGCGATCGATGGCTCTGCAATTACGATTCGTAAATTTCCGGAACAGCCGATGAAAATGAAACAACTCATAAGATTGGGAGCTGTTTCAGAAGAGGTGGCGGAGTTTTTAAAACAGCTGGTAGCAGCGGGGTATAATATATTTATATCTGGTGGAACCGGAGCCGGAAAGACGACGTTTTTAAATGCTTTGTCAGAGTTTATACCAGAAGAAGAACGGCTGATTACAATTGAGGATTCGGCAGAGCTGCAGATACGTTCCATACCCAATCTGATACGTCTGGAAACGAGAACGGCAAATACAGAAGGGGTACAGGAAATTACAATTCGTGATCTGATACGAACGTCACTGCGTATGCGTCCAAACAGAATTATTGTGGGAGAGTGCAGAGGCGCAGAAACACTGGACATGCTGCAGGCTATGAATACCGGGCATCCTGTACGAACATCTTACCAGAAGCCGTGCCTGTTTTTGCATTTGATTATAAACAAAAAAATAATCGGCAAGTAAAAAGAGGACATTGCGAATTTATTAATACTGAAATTATTGAGGCAAATGTTATCGTTGGCATAAAAATAAGTGATTAACTTTTATGAAATATGAGAAAAGGAGAAGTCGAAAAATGTTAATACAACAGTCAAGCGTAGTCCTTGATATGGATTATAAAAATATTTTAGTTAGAGATTTCAAAGAAAATTATTCAGGTGTTGATAGTTTAACAACGGCTGAAAATGTTGTAAAAGTTATGGATGATGTTTTTAAACTTTCAGACAAGGCAGAAGAATATGTATATTTAATCTGCCTGACATCTAAGTTAAAACCCATATCATTTTTTGAAGTATCACATGGCACAGGTAATGCGTCATTAATTGGAATCAGAGAAATTTTTATACGGGCGTTGTTATGCGGAGCAGCCTGTATCATCATTGTACATAATCATCCAAGCGGTGACGCAGAACCATCAGCACAGGATATATATGTAACAAAACGGATTAAAGAAGCTGCTGGATTAATCGGTGTTACATTCTGCGACCACATTATTATAGGCCGTGAAAATTATTTTAGTTTTGTAGAAAATGAAAAGAAATATTCTGCCAGTAATATGACTGAGTAAGTACCAAAACTTAGAAGTTATGGCGATGCTTTATGAAATGCGCTTTTATGCGGTCTCAGGAAGTGTCAAATCTTATGTTCAGAAGTTTTAAATTAGAATTATGGATTTTATATTAAGGCTGGAAACAGTCTTTTTTTATGCCATAAGAAAGGTGAAGTGGGTGAAGAAGTATGAAATACGGATATGCAAGAGTATCTACCAGAGGACAGCTTGAAGGAAACAGCATTGAGGAACAGATTAATGCTATACATAGTCTTTATGAGGATGCAGAAATTATTGTAGAAAGTTATTCCGGCGCAAAAGAACGGCCTTTATTTAACAGGATGCTGGAACAGGTGCAAAAAGATGATTATGTCATTGTAACCAAGTTAGACCGCTTCTGCCGTTCTGTTAAAGAGGGGTTAGAGTATATAGACCATCTTATGGATAAAGGTGTAAAGATTCATATTTTAAATATGGGGCTGATTGAAAGTACACCTATGGGACGTTTGATAGTTACGAACCTGCTTGCATTCGCAGAATTTGAAAGAGCAATGATTATTGAACGGACACAGGGCGGTAAGGCAATAGCGAAACAGAGGCCGGATTTTAAAGAAGGAAGGCCGCCGAAATACAACAGCAAAAAATTAAATCATGCTATGGAATTGTTACAATCCCATTCTTACAGACAGGTTGAAGAATTGACAGGAATCAGCAAATCAACGCTTATCCGTGAAAAGAGGAAACGGAGAACTGTATAAAAAATTAAACACAAACAGGCATTATAATATCAATACAGAAAGCCGCAGTATAGGGTAATTTTATAAAAAATTTTCTGGAAGACCTGGCATTATCCAAAAAGAATAAAAGAAAAGTACGAAACCGTACACCGCCCTATATGGGGTACTTCTGCATTAGGAGGGAGCATGTAAAGCTGTAATTTTATTTTTGTGCTTTTTTGAAAGGAGGTTTAATTTATGGATAGATTATTAGGATTGTTCATAGCATATTGCATTCTACGGAAACTTTGGGATTGAAAACAGGATAAGAAACTATTAACGGGCAGAGGATGATATTCTCTGTCCATTTTTATTTTAAGGAGGAATTTTATGAGTAAGAAAGCAGAAGGAAAGAAACTTGTAAATGTCAGTGTTTTGGACGTAATGAGGAGCATTGTGAACAGGCACACAAAGTTTTTTCAGAACGATTTTGATTATGATGTCGAGAGAATCAGGGCGGCAGCTTTAAAGGCCTCGCAGAAGAACATATGTTTTGTGTGGCTGTGCAGGGAATGCGGGACATGGCTTTTGCGGGAACGTGATTTGTTCATCAGGGAAACTGGTGATTACAATATCCTTATGTACTACGAATGGCAGAAAGCCGATAAAATCCTTGCTTTTGCGGCTGAAATAAATGCTGTTAACGGCAGCAGGGTTATGGGGAATATTTATAGTCTCGATTTTGAAAAATATTGTAAGCATGTACAGGAGGCAGCAGTTCCGGCAGGCAGCATTGTGCTCTGCTATGAAAACGGCCGGCGTATCAAAATGCCGTCAGAACATTTTAGCGCCAGCCCGGATAAAGAATTTGGAAAATTTGAAAATTTTGAGTTTCAGCCTGAATCGGAAGAAGGGCTTAGAATCTTATTGCGGGAAGAAAGACAGGACAGGCAGCAGTTTCAGGAGGTTTCTGTAATCTAGCACACCGTTCGCAAAATAAATCACAGTCATGCATGTGTGCAGCAGGGCTGTAAGAAGGGATGGATGGCAGACACTGGGAAGAATGCGGCTGCTGCCATCCTATTTTTCCTTGTGGGCCTTGATTTTAGTAAATTCAATGATTTCCCTCTTATCAGTGTCAGAAATTTTCCCGAAGTAGTACAGGAGTTCTTTTTCAAGGCTGCTGAAAAGCCGGTACTTCTTCTGGTTGAACGGGCTGTTGAAATATTCAAGGAACCCGGCAAGGTCTTCGCTGGACTGTGTAGGCGCAGGCGCGTCATAATAGATGTTCGGGTCAAGTTCAGCGGAAAGCTGCATCAGGTCATCCACGGAAATACCGTATATCCCGGCCAGCTTATAGAGGATGCCTGGGTTTGGCGTCCTTCTGCCGGACTCATAATGGCTGTAGGTCTGCCGCACGACACCGAGGGCAGCGGCTACATAATCCTGTGTGTAGCCGTGTGCTTTCCGCAGTTCTTTCAGTTTCGCAGGGAGCAGTTGTTCTTTCATTCTCTTTATCCACCTTCCATATATTCAGAATTCTATTCAGCATAATGACGAAAAATGTAACATTATGTAGCTTTTTCGATGATAATATGTTAATATTGCTGTAGCTGTATCGTAAAATAAGATACAGACTGTAGCGTAACAGGAAAGGTGAAAGAAATGTTAGGAGAAGCAGCATTCCAGCCATATGCAGTAAATACGTTCAGCGGGCGCGGGAAAAAATTTACAACTGTAACGCCTGTGCATTATGTACGCCCGCACTGGGTCAGTTCTTATACAAGGAAGGACGGCACATTTGTTTCAGGGTACTGGCGTGACGGGGACGGCAACACAAAAATAAACAGGCAGACAGGATATTTTGCAAAGAACCCGGGCGCAGTGCCGGAGATTGTGAAAAAGAAGGGATGGATTTTTTGATATGTTTGGGAAAAACAAGAAAGAGGAAGGCATAGGGGTACAGGAAGATTCAAATGCAGCAGTACAGGATGTGCACGAGCAGGAAGTCGTAAAAACAGTGCATATGGGGGACAGGGATATAAGGTTCCGTATCCGGAATGCCCGGACTGGGCTTGTAAAGGGGAAACGTGAGATACTGGATGAAATGTTGCTTGACTGCATGATTGAAAAAATGGCTCAGGCAGTTAAAGTGAGCCATTCTAAATATAACCCATTCCCTCATGAAATTATCATACGCAGTGCAGCAGTACCGAAAGAAAGCAGTAATGAGCAGGATGCACAGGGGCAGCGTGAGGATGGCGGGGACGCAGATATGATAGAAAGCTATGCACCCCGTTTCAGTCTGGATGATGTTGCGTTGAATGAAAAAGTCCGGGAACAGATACGTACAGCCATTGCAGCAGTGCGGTATAAAAAGAAAATGGTGCAGGAATGGGGGATGTCGGAGCAATTTGCGGGGAATCGTGCGGTTATCCTTAATTTTTATGGCAAGCCGGGGACGGGAAAGAGCATGGCGGCAGAGGCTATAGCGCAGGCACTTGGGAAGAACGTGTACCATATCAACTATTCGCAGCTTGAATCAAAGTATGTCGGGGAAACACCCAAGAATATCCGCAGGGCATTTGAATGTGCCGCAAAAGACAGCGCGGTTCTGATATTTGATGAAGCTGATTCTTTTTTAGGAAAGAGGCTTTCTTCCGTCACACAGTCAGCAGACTACGGCGTGAATATTACACGGAGCGTTCTGCTGATGGAGCTGGAAAAGTTTACAGGCGTTGTGGTCTTTACCACAAACCTTATCAGTAATTATGATGAAGCTTTTAAACGCAGGATTCTTTTGAGCGTTTATTTTGAAATGCCGGATGAACAGGCGCGTAAGAAAATATGGGCGCTGCACCTTGGCGGGAAGATACCTCTGGAAACGAGCGTGACAGCGGATACTCTTGCCGCAAGGTATACCAGCATATCTGGCGCGGACATCAAGGATATGGTTTTTTATGCCGCGCTCCGCGCAGTGGAGCAGGGCGGGGAGACGCTTGACTTTCCGGCCTTTGACTATGCGCATGAAACCATCCGGGAAAGGTACAGGAATCAGGATGCAGAGGGGGATGTGAAGATAGTGTCCTCAAAGACGATTACGCAGGAGGAATACGAGCATGAAATAAACGGGGAGGTCAGCAATGATTGAGAAGATAGCGGCAGGCTACCGTAAGGCGCAGATGGGTGTTTTAAGCGGGCTTGCAGGGGTTACGGACAGCATCCTTGACGAGACTGCTTTTTATGATGCCGGGTATATGGATGCACAGGTTAAAAGGGTGCAGAAGGAAATCGGGGCTGTTACGAAGGAACTGGAAATCCATATGGATTTGAAAGACGGTTCGGATTACGGGATAACTAAAAAGAAGGAGCTGCTTGCCAGGCGGGGGCAGCTTGTGTTCCGGCTTGTATTCCTTGCATCCAACAGTTTCAGAAACCTTGGGGACTGTGTAAGGATGGCGGAGGGGTACGGCTATCCTTTCATGAAATGCGTGGAAGGGTTTATGGCTTATGACAGCGGGCAGAAGGAAAAGGCGTTTGCCATTCTTGAATCTTACTTTAAGGAGCATAAGGGCGCAGGGGGGCATTTCCTTGTAAATAAGGTGTTCGGGCTTCTGCTGGCAGAGCGCGGGCAGGACGGGAAAGCAGTGCCGTTTCTGACGTATGCGCTGCAGTTCATGCCGGATGATGCGGAATGCCTTGACGCACTAAAAGGCTGTTACGGGTCACTGGGAGATAAAAGGAAGGCAGCAGTTGTAAGTGAAGTTCTTGCACTGCTGCACTGACGGAGGATGTTATGGACAGGGAATGTTATGTGCATAAGGGACAGGATGAAGCGTTCCGGCAGTATCAGGACGGCGTATTGTTTCAGGAAGACATAGAAAAAGTGTATGAGGAAATTGATTACAGATTCAGGGTGCCGGATTTACTCGGCAAGACTGTGCGCGTATCTGAAAGGCAGTTCCCGGAAGTATATCAGATACTGCATAAAGTGTTATTGGATGCAGGGACAGGGGATGTGCCTGTTTATGTTTATGAAGATTATTATTACGGCGCGGAAAGCTATGGCATAGAGCATCCATGGATTGAACTGTCTGCAAAGACGATACAGGATTTTACGGATAGTGAACTTAAGTTTGTACTGGCGAGGGAGGTTTTTAAGATAGCGGACGGCATCACGGCGCACAAAACCATGATGGAAGAACGTTTTACAGCCATGCGGAAAGCCATGCCGGACAAGATTGAGGAAGTGTCGAGGCTGTCATTTTACCGCTGGTACAGGCTGGCAAACTATTCAGCAGACAATTACGGGTATGTTATGTGCGCGAGCGTCAAAACCGCTGTAGATGCAGTGCTGAAAATGGTGCTGAACAGCGTCATGCTGGCGGGACAGGTGGATATAAAAGAATTTATCCGGCAGGCTTCGGAAATTAACAGGCTGGATGATGTGGTATCAAATTATACGAAGGCAGATGAATCCATGCCGTATGCGCCGCACAGGGTACAGAATCTGCTTGCCTATGCGGTGTCAGAGCGTGGTATGGATAGTATGTGTAAAGGGAGATAAAAACATGGGATGGGATAATGATTTTGAAGTTGCGGATGTAAAGATTGTTAGAGATTTTAGTTACGAAACAGTAAAAAGGTATTTTGATGAAGATGTTGAAAGATTAGGATTTAGAAAGGCAGTAACAAATGTTACAGACCAATTTGACGTACTTGGTCAGGTAAATAAGGCAGTAGGAACATCTGTATTTTTGTTAGAATGTGATATGGCATTTGAAAAATTGATGAATTTATATGGGTCAGTAGTATTAAATAATGGATATTATTATTTACTAAAATACAGAAACCAAGATGCAACAGAAATTAGAAAGGAATGGGGATTAGGATGTGAAGAAGATATGATTTCAAAGCATAAAGATGATTTAAAAGCATCCATAGATTATGCATATGATAGAATTAACCATAAGGCAGAAGAATTGGAAGAATATGGAGTATTTGATGAAACGCTGATAGACAGCTTGGAAGAAGAAAAGATTTTGCTTAACTGTGAAGGCGGTAAATCTTTTTTTGAGCTTTTTCTTAGAGAATTAGAATCTCTAACAGCTCTTTATTGTAAACAGATTGGGAAAGAAATGACAGCTATGCGTAAAAATATATATACAACAGCATATGATTATCTGGATACATGGTATAATGCGGAAAATATAAAGAAAAGGTTTTCAAAAAATGATATATGGAGTTCACTTTTCCGGATTACAGAAGCAATAGACAATCATCCTTTTGTAAGGAAAATCGAAGATGCTATTTATGCAAGTAAGAATGAAAGACTCTCACGTCCCTATACATATTTTGCGGATTCAATAGTTTAAGGAATTGTTTTAAAAATATTGGCAATGCAAGAGCGATTAATCAGGAGGAATAGATAATATGGTAGGTTGGGTAATTGCTGTAGGTGTTGTTGCATCCTTGGCGCTTAAATATTTTTGGGAAGATATTGCACAATGGCTTAACAATACGGCGGCTAATGTAGTAGAAAGGAAATTTGGGATAGATGCAAGGAAAACAATGCAGAGGGCAGTATGTACGGTAACAAAAATCATGAATAAGATTGATAATGTTGCAAGGGTATACTTTAGGATGGACAAGTATTACTTGAAGCAGGTTGATTTACATGCAACACAGCCAGAGTATGAGACAGATGAAGAAGTTTTGCAGGAAATAGATATGAAAAAAGAATTAATAAATGAATTTACATACAATGGATAAAATAAATAAGATAGAAAAATAAGTGTAAGGAGACATTTGCAGTGAAGAAATGGTGTTCAAATATATATCCTGTTTTTGTGAAGATGAAAGCAGAAAGACACCTGATATACCCCGAAGATGGTTTGCATTTGAGCAAATTGGATTATTGCAGTCTGAATGATAGAAAATTAAATTTAAAGATTAACAAGGACATTCGGCATATGCTGGAAAATACCAATACAGATACAAAAAGCTATGTGATTCTGGAAAAGGAAGAAGGAATGCGGCTTGTGGATATAAAGCCTGATAAACCAGCGGTTCTTTTACTTGTATATTTTAATGGTTTTAAATATCTGTTTATAGATTGTGAGATAAAATGCATCCTGATTAATTACAGCAAGATAGACAGCAATATTTGCTATAAGGGTAAAAAATTTGCATGGGAGTATCTTCCGGAAACAGGTATGGCACGCTTTTCTAATGAGCATAAGAAGTATCTGGTAAATACATATGAAGCGTTTTGCGGTTTCTGTAGTGTGTCATTTGACGGGAAACTGCAAAAAAAGCACAATGATGAATTTTTTGATTGGATTGTCAGAGTTCATAAAGGCATTAATATGCAGCAGGAAATACCCGTTTATGATATTCCATGCCAAAAGGACGGAGTGGGAATGGTTGCAAGTTTTGTCAGGTCAGAACAGATGATTATAGCATGTGACTGGAATCTTAATATTAATGAAACTGTTTGCTATTAAGTAAGAAGTGCTGGGAATCGCTATCGTTGTTTTAGATAGTCACAGTTACAAAAAGCCGGGTAAGGGGAAGAAATATAAAAATCTTCCCCATGCCCGGCTTATTTTTTGCTGTCAATATAAAGAACACGAAACCAATAGGCAGCTTTGCATGAGAATCTGAAAGATGTACACAAAAGCGTTATTTCATATCTTTGCAGGCTATGAAACGGGAACATTATTGGGTAGATAAAAGCCGTTAAGCTACATCTGCGTGAAAATCCCTGTTTATTTTATTTTAGAAATAAGATAAAGGGGGTTTTGACGTGATAAGAAGCAGAGTCATTAATTTATACGGCTTGGACTATAAGGTTTTTGAAAATGGCAGGGTGCTTAGCTGTAAAACGGGGAAGGAAATAAAGCAGAGGTCAAATCAGGATGGCTATGCCGTATTTACTGCTGGTAAGAAAGGGAACAGGAACGAAGTCAAGACGCACAGGCTGGTTGCGTTGTGTTTTGTCCCGAACCCGCATAATTTGGAAGAAGTAGACCATCTGGACAGCAACCGTATGAATGCAGCGGCTTCCAATCTGGAATGGGTCACGCATCAGGAGAATATCAGGCGTGCTTATGCAAGGGGAAACCATGAGGGGCGCATTACTGGTGAAAGAAACCCAAAAGCACGGCTCACGGAATCCTTGGTAAGGCAGATGCGGGCAGAATACGGGGAAGGGGCATGTATCAAAGACATTGCGGACAGGTACGGGTATGCATGGAGTACAGTCGGCAATGCGGTAAAAGCCAAAACATGGCCGCATTTAAAATAGGCGCACGACCTGGGCAAGTCGTTAAAAGGCTTATTTTTTATACCCGGAAAGGAGTGGTTTTAGGAAAAGGGAATGGCAGCAGTGCCGTAAACTGCACAGTGCAACTTTATAACATAAAATCTTTTAGAAAAGGAGAAAAGACTATGAAGAACAATTTACAAAACATCGGGAAAAACAGCAGCAGGGGGCGTGTCAGTACAGTAAGGGCATTTGCAGAAGTGGTCAGGAACTATGCAGAAGCATGTTTTGGTGCAGGGGTACAGGTTTTTGTTTATGAAACCGTGAAGAATAACGGCGTTGTGCAGACGGGAATCTGCATCAAGGACGGCACGGGGGACATTGCGCCTGTCATTTATCTGGACGGGTATTTTGAGGAATACTGCGCAGGGAAAGCAATGGATGGACTATGCAGGGACATTCTGGATGCGTATGCGGCTGGAAAGCCGTTTGATGGTTTTGATATATCGTCTGTTACGGATTTCCGGCGCGTGCAGGGGAGTATCTGCTTTAAGCTGGTAAATGCGGAAAGGAACCGGGAACTTTTGGCAGGTTCTCCCCACCTTCTGTTCCACGACCTTGCAGTAGTGTTTTATATCATTGCTGGCGGAAGTTTTAAAGAAGGCATCTCCACGATTGCCGTCAAAAAGGACATTCAGGATATGTGGGGCGTGGATGCCCGGACGATTTATGCTGCTGCTTTGCGGAATACAGGGCTGCTGCTGGGCTGTTCCGTCCAGTCCATGGCGGATGTGCTGAGAGAAATGGCGTCGGAAAAACTGGACGGTGGATGCAGCGCGGATGCGTCTTTTCCTATTCCAATGTATGTTGCAAGCAACAGCTATAAGTTCAATGGGGCAGCAGTGCTCCTTTATCCGGGGCTTCTGGAATGGTTTGCGGATAAGGCGGCTGGTGATTTCTATATCCTGCCGTCATCCATCCATGAGGTGCTGTTCCTTCCGTGCAGTGCCGGATTTGAGCCGGATGAGGTCAGGAGCATTGTGCATGAGGTGAACCATGCAGAAGTGCTGCCGGAAGATTTTTTGTCAGATAAAATTTACCGTTACAGTAAGGCAGAAGGCCGTGTGGAAATCATTTAATCCGCATGGCCTTATTTTTTTGCTCTTTCTGCCATGGCTGTATCAGAAGGAAATTACGGGAAAGGAGGTGGTTGTCTCTATGGAATGTATGATGCAGGGATATCTTGTAACGCCGGAAATGCCGGGTGTGTGTGCCGGGTGTCTCCTGTACCTTGACACATGCCTGCCCGTTATTCAGGACGGGTGGCTGTCCGGTGCGGAGTGTGATGCGGACTACTGCCAGTACTGTCCGCATTATGAGGAATGTGGAAGATAGAAAATATTATCATTATGGAGGTACATAGAAATGGGAAAGAATCAGGAGAAAATAGAAGCGGCACTTGCACGCATTGACGAGGGGATGGAGAATATCAACACAGATAAGGACTGGATGGAGTTTCTTACTTTCCAGAGTCGGTTTTATAGCTACAGCTTTCGGAATACAATGCTTATATACCGTCAGAAGCCGGGCGCAACATTTGTTAAGGGATTCAAGGCATGGAACCAGCTTGGGAGATATGTGAAAAAGGGTGCAAAAGGAATCGCCATACTTGCGCCATGCATCAAGAAGGTGGAAGTGTTCAAAGAGCCGGAGAACAGGGCAGAGTACCATGAAAAAGAAGGCGAAAAGGAAATGAGGAAAGTAATCACGGGCTTTCGCATTGCCTATGTTTTTGATATTTCAGACACGGACGGTTCTGACGGATGCCTTCCGGTACTGGTAAAAGGTCTGTCCGGTGATGGTGAACATGTAAAAGAAATATACGGTAAACTGAAAGAGTTCATCTCCACGGAGCATGAAGTGCTGGAAGTAGAGGGAACGGCATCCAAGGGCAGCTACAATCTGGAAACGGGGGTTATCTGTGTGCGGTCAGACGTGGGGCATTTGCAGAAGATAAAGACACTCATTCATGAATATGCACACAGCATAGATTTTGCCATGCATCCAGAGGAAGATATCAGCCGGAATAAACGGGAACTCATTGCAGAGAGTACAGCTTTCGTTGTGTGTGAGAGGCTTGGACTCGATACCAGCAGTTACAGCATGAGTTATATCAAAAGCTGGCTGAAAGACAAGGAAGAGTTAAAAGCAGTTGCGGGCAGTGTGCAGAAAGTTGCTGCCAGAATCATTGACAGTCTGGCGGAATCCGGGGATTCTGCCTTTTCTTATCTGAAAGAGGAACAGTAAGGAAAAGACTGGGGACGTGCATAAAAGGGCGGGATATGGTTCCTGCCTGTTTTGATTTATACAGGAGGATTATATGGGAGTCAATATTCTTGTTGAAACGGAAACATTGTCAAGGGAGGAATGGCTGCACTGCCGGAAGAGAGGAATAGGCGGAAGTGATGTGTCTGCCATACTGGGTATCAGCAGATGGAAGTCGGCAGTCGGCTTGTGGCTGGAAAAGACAGGGCAGACAGATGATATCCCGGAAGAAAATGAAGCCGTGCAGTGGGGGAACATCATGGAGCCTGTCATCCGCAAACATTTTTCGGAAGTCATGGGCAGGCCTGTAATGGAGGTCAGAGCCATATTGCAGCATTCGGAATATCCGTTCATGCTTGCGGATATAGATGGACTGACCGTAGATGATGAAGGGAATCCGGCGGTTCTTGAAGTCAAGACAGCCAGTGAGTATAAACGGAGCGAGTGGGAGAATGACATTCCAGTTTATTACCAGACACAGGTGCAGCACTACCTTTGTGTGACAGGAGCAGAAAAAGCATATGTGGCTGTCCTTATCGGCGGCAATTCTTTCCGTGTCTATGAAATGGATGCAGATTTGGAAGTACATAAGATGCTCATAGCAGTAGAAAGGGAGTTCTGGTATAAGGTGCAGAACATGGTGCGGCCAGAGATTGACGGTTCGGATGCGTCAAGGGAACTGCTGGACAGGATTTACAAAGGGGGCAGCAGTGAGAGGGCTGTTCTGCCGGGTGAAGCCATAGGATACATAGAGGAATATATTTCAGCTTCCGATGATGAAGAAGACGCAAAGGCAAGGAAGCAGGATGCGGCGAATCATATCAAGGACATTATGGGTGATTTCAATTCAGCGGAATGCCTTGGCTATACGGTCACATGGAAGCCCGTCAAATCAGAGCGGGTTGACGCAAAGGCTCTGAAAGCGGAAGAGCCGGAGGTTTATGCAAAATACATAAAGACAGTTAACAGCAGAAGGTTTTCAATTAAATAATTTTATTACTAAGGAGGAAAATATTATGGGTACAAGACAGGTTGATTTAAAAGCACTTTTGGAGAGCAGAATGGAGAACATTGAACCGGCAGAAGGTTCCAGAGCATCTATAGAAAGCGCAGAAATGCATATACCAAAGAACCTTATGTATGATGCTGAAAGCACTGTATTTAAGCCGGAAACGAAGCCTGTACTGTCAGAGGCAAAACAGGTGAGCGTTGAGGAAGCAAAGGCATTTGAAAATGAAATGGACAGGTTCATTAAAACAGCCCTTATTTCTGGCAGGGATTACGGAAAAGTGCCGTATGGGGACAAGCCGACGCTGTTCAAGTCCGGCGCAGAGAAGATACAGATATTCTTAGGGCTGATTGCGAGGGCTGAAACCGTAAACCGCATTGAGGATTACAATGCAGGATTCTTTTCATACGAAGCGAAAGTGTTCCTTATTGATTATAATGGCGTAGTCAGGGCAGAGGGGGTTGGAATCTGCAATACAAAAGAAGGGAAATATCTCAAGAGCAACGGCTATGCAGTCATGAATACCGTCCTCAAGATGGCGAAGAAGCGTGCGCTGGTGGATGCAGTCCTGAATGTTGCAGCCCTGTCAGCAAGATTCACACAGGACATGGAGGACGGCATGAGCCAGGAGCCGGATAAGGCAGCACAGCGGAAGCCGGAGGCAGCAGTGCAGAAGCCAGGAACAGCACAGCGGGAACCTGATGCGGCAAAGGCGGAAAAGCCGGCAGAAGCAAAACAGGAAAGGACGAAGCCGAAAGGGCGGAGGGCATCAAAAAAGCAGATGGAGAAGCTCGAACTTTTGATGCAGCAGTCCCATTCTTCTGCGAGCGCACTGAATAAATATGTGAAACGGGAATATGGTATTGATGATTACACGATGGCAACATCAGCCATTGCATCCACGCTGATTCAGAAATTCGAGGATGCAGCACGGCAGGCATAAAATATATATGGGGTGTCCGTACCGGGCATCCCTTTATTTCAGGAATGGAGGGAAGCGGATATGTCAGGATTATGCGATTTGGTTGAAATAGTGGAAAATAACATGGAATGCGTGGTTTTGAAGGTAAAGGAAAATGCCGGGATGGCACTTGTCTGTCTCGGATGCTTTGACGGGGATGAAACCATGATGCGGCTTACGAAAGGTGAGATAAATGCTTTTACCGTGTTCAGGAAAGGCAGGGAGCCGTTATCATGGGAATCCGGTGCAGAAGCCGGGATGCTGGAACAGATGCGCGGGAAGCTGATAAGCTGCTGTATTGCAGACGGCTTCGGAATTTACACAGGCGGAGACTTTATGCTGCGGAGGGCAGCGCTGGATATCAAGTCACGGGACAGCCTTCACGGATGGCAGGAGTCATACTGCCTTTCATGGTTCGATGATGGAGGGCTGGTATGTGTGGAACGGAATGAACGGTGTGTATTTTTGGAAGGGCTGGCAGAAGCAGAGGCGTATGTTGGAAAGATAATCTATACAGAACATGAATCAGGCATATTCCATTCAGAAACAGGGTGCTGCTGCAAATGTATTTCAGGAAGGAGAAGATGATTGCCCTGCTGGAAGGCAGTACGGAAAAATGGTGAATGCTGCCACTGGTTTTTCAGGGACAGCAGCAGTGAACTGTTTACTGGGGGCAGGGGCAGCTTTGACAGCCGGGTATTTGTTTAGCAGCCGGAAAAAGTAACCTGAAAGTGGATATGTAATACATGGAAGAGGTGTTTTTTCATTATTAATATATATCAAGATTACTGGTAATGTAACATTGAAAGTTTCCTCCGGAACGGGACAGAAGATTATCTGCCGGGTTTGTTCAGGATGAAACCTTGCAGTTCAGGGACAGTAAATAAGTCTATAAAGTTATTGTGTTTTTTAATGGATGAATGCTGAAAACGTTGATTTTAAAGGCTTTCTGGCTCCTTCACTCTTTACAACATCCCTGCTGCCTCTCCTTCGGTGATGGTTCATTCTGACATCTGATACTTGTCTGCTGCTGGTGTATTTCACACATCGGCAGAATTGTGTAAGGATACCAGCTTCTAGGTAATAAACAATCAGAAGCAAACTGCCTTTTATCCCCTTCGGGGTTATTATAGAGATTAGGATGTTTTATATCCTGTTACTTCCCTCTGGTATAATAAGATTATCAGCAGCCATTCATTCATCCATTTATCCATTTATGCTGTTCCCCCTTCGGGGTGGGTAAGAAACAGGCTTTATGATAATGCACCAAAAGATATACCGCCACTGCATTATCATGGGTTATACTGTCTTCTGTATAAGACAGCCGGAACACGAATACTCTTATCTGCTATTGTAACTAGGCGGCGGTATAAGTTAAGATAAATGGTAAGCACATACTTATACTATCTGATGGATTGTTACCGGCAGATAAAATAACTGAAAGGAGAAAGACTATTGCATACTATAAAATTATCGAAAATATTAAACTCTGCTGCATATTATAGCATACTTAACAGCATACCTCATACTTTTATTAAGTATTCATCTGATTCCAAGAAATATGAGATAAGCAACGACCGCCTTCAGATAGATGAAGAAGATAAAAAGAATATGCCTAAAGTATACCTGTACGATTTCATGCCTGACAAGAAAAAAGAGGAAGACAGCAGCAATTCCATTACATATTACATGTGTGAAATACTGGTGAACTGCGGCAGCTTATTCCATTTAGATTTAAACCGTTCTGTCCCTGCTGAGAGTATTTTTATATTTGGATTCAAGAGCGTCATCAGCCTTGTATGCAGGGCAATCCCTCAACTGAATGATAATTTTGACAGGATGGTGCTTTACAAGGGGCAGCAAGTATCAATCTGGACATTATTGGAGAATGAATATAAATCAGCTTATCCGGAAAAGCCGCTGCCTGACAAGCCCTTTATCCTGAAAGGTCTGGCGGAATCAGATAATGAAAGCGTACAGGAAACCATGCATAGACTGTTTGATTACCCACAGGTGTTTGCAAAGGCAGAATTAGAAACATATAAAATTATGGAGTGGTTTAACCATAACTATCCGCCAGAGTTCAAGTTAAAGAGGATAGATTACACATATGATATGCATACCGATTATAAGAGTATATATCTGAAACTTATAGTCATGGGATATGGATTAAGCAGGAAGACAGCAAGTGATAAGGCTTACTATAAAGATAATGAAGTCGTCAGCATCTATATTAAGCAGAAATCCTGCCGTATCAATATATATGATAAATTTGAACAGGTGAGTGAGAAGGACGGCACAGCGGGGGAAGACAGCCCGGTAAACAAACTGCTCCGGTTTGAAGTACAGGTGGAAAAAGTTAAGATAATCAATGAGTTGAGGAAAAGGGGAAAAAACAGTTCAGGTAGAAATTTTATGTTTATATCAAATTTTATAAATAGAGAAACCGAATACCAAATACTTGAATATTATTTTAGGCAGATAATAGGACTGGGGCATTATTACACTTACACGGCAGCAGTTGATATAGTCAATGCCAGCGGATATAAAGAAAGCATGAAAGCGAAGCTGTGTACAGTTTTGGAGCATGTGGCACGACGCCGGGGTGTAAGGAAATTCCTTGAATGTGTCAAAGATGGCAGCATTACGGATTGTGGGTCGGTGCAGACTGCAAAAGGATATTTGAAAAAGCTGCATGGCATAGGGGTGAACTCTGTCACTATTTCAAGGGAAGAGCAGGCCAGAATGAAAGCTGTCAAACGTGAAACCGAACTGGAAATACCGCCGGAATTATTCAGATACCCACAGTACCAGTACGGTGTTGACTTTCTTCCTAATCCGTTGTGGAAACTAATATTTGATAAATTGTTATATGAAAGCAGTCAGAAAAATTATGGTGAAAGTAATCATACTGTAGATTTTACTGAACTGGCAAATTTTTAAACTGGGTAATGAAGAAAAGTATGATGGATGATAATTACATATAAATTATTCATGGACGCTGTCTCGGATTTGAGGCAGCGTTTTTTATGTCCATTTGTTAAGGAGGATGAATAAATGAGGGAATGGAGGACAAGAAGCCCGCCAGTGAAAAATGCAAGAATGCACATTATTTTAACAGCTTATAAACTTATATATACAGGGAGGAGTAACATGAGCAGTGTGTATATGTACCGTAACAAATCGAAAGGTACAGAGACGGGCGATGAAGCAGATACAGGCAAGCAGATGCAGATAGTTTTTTTAAATCTGCTTTGTGAACAGAAGATATTAGAAGAAAATGCCTGTTCTGTTATTATGAATAAAATTATGGAAGGAGAAAAGTTTAATGGATGCTGAAAAAGCTGCAATCTATCATTTTACGGACGGGTCAGAAGCCCGTCCGATTGTTGTCAGAAAAGAAATAAATCGGATTATGGATTTTGCATGTAAAGCAGGGTTCCATGAGACAGATGTTTTCTTAGACACATCCTTACGGAAATGCAGACAGGTAAAACGGCAGGAATTTGAGGAAAAAATATCTTCGTATAAAGCACTGTTTTTAAAGGATTTCTACCATCTGCGTAAGAATACAGACATTTGCATGTCTGAACTTGTGCGTTTAAGCAGGGAAGGCATAAAAGTTTTTACTCTTGAAGACGGTGCATTCAAATTTATTGATGCCCCGTTTTCGCAAAATCTGAATGCCGCTGCATATTATTGCGGGCTGGGTATTACAGAGCATTCGTCACAACTGCAATTTGATATCATGGACAGCTTCACAAAGAGGAAAACAGGATGGAGGCTGACAGGCTGGTATGCCGATTTAAAAGGCAATAAGACAGATGGAAACCAGAAAGAACTGGAAAGGCTTGTCAGGGAAATCGGCAGGCATGACATTGTTTTGGTACAGTCCTTTGGACACATCCACTGGAGGACAAGCAGATTCTGTAAAATACGACATCTGCTAAAAAAGGGCATTTACAGTATGCATGAAGAAATTTTTTTACCATATGAAGAGGGAGGAAAACAAGATGAATAAAAGTGGAATGTCAGCATCAAAATGTGTGGCATATGCACGTGTCAGTACCGAGAATGAAGGACAGGCTGAAAGCTGTGCTAACCAGATAGCTTTGTGTCAAGAATATGCAGAACGTCATCCAGAGTACATTCTGGATGGGAAATATGTAGATGACGGGATTTCAGGCGCAACGAATAAAAGACCTCAGTTTACTGCTATGATTGAGAGAATAAAGCAGGGTGATATTCGGTACATTATAGCGAAAAATGAGGACAGGCTGTGCCGTTCAACGGAGGTAGACGGTTATCTGATGAAAGTATGCAGGGAATACGATGTTAAAATTATTTTTCTGGAATCGAATAAGATATTTAATCCGTTTGATGGGCAGGACCTTACTGTGCATGGAATTATGGCTGTCATGGGGCAGCAGTATGTGTTCCATCAGTCACAGGTTGGAAAGATAGCCCATGAACAAAAGTGCAGAGCAAAACGGCTGAATGCTACAGATGTCCGGTATGGCTATTACTGGGATAAGGAACGGAAATGCATGGCAGTAAATGAACATGAAGCAGAAATGGTAAGGAAAATGTTTGAATGGTATGTGTATAACGGCTTAGGTGTGTCTGAAATAGCGAAGAAACTGGCAGAACACGGTGTATTTGGTGCAAGAAGCGGAAAAATGCTTACAGCCAATACCGTGTCTGCAAGGCTGGAAGATGAAGCGTACAAGGGAACCTTCTATATAAATAAGAAAGGCTCCATTTTGAATGTCGGGATGGATGCTAAGAAAAAGCGTTTTGACAGGCCGAAGGAAGAATGGGTTGCTGTAGAGGGGCCTGCAATTGTTTCCGAAGAATTATTTGAACTGGCGCAAAGGCTTAGAGAAGAACGCCGCCATGTTTATGATAAAACCGGGAAAGCGGATACACAGGCGCGTTTCAGGGGAACCCATTTGTTTTCAGGAAAAGTATTTTGTGGGGACTGCAAAACGCAGTTTCATTTCCGGTATGCAGACAGGGCAAAGACAACCGGGGAATATAAAGATTATTTTTCAAAAAGCAGAAAAACGCTGGATGCTGTCTGCCACAATAAAAAATATAACAGAATTTATGAGCAAACATTAATTACATTATGCCGGTATGCTATTAACATATTTTTAAAAGAACATGAAGCATGTATAAATAATTTGAAGGCAGTAATAAGGGACTCCGGTTTGTCTTTATTTGCCGATGATAAACTATTGAAAGACTGCCAGATGCATCTTGAAAAAGTAGAAAGAGAACGTCAGAAGAATTTAGTTGCATGGCGTGATGCACCAGACGAATCCATGAAGCAGGCATATCTTGAAATGTATAAGTCAAATGATGAAGAAAAGAAAGAACTGGAAAAGAAAATCAGTGGACTTATTGAGCGCCGGAAAGATGCCGGTAATGTGGAACGGAAAATTGATGAAATCCATAGGCATATTGAGGATATGAAGCAGATAAATGAAATTGACAGGAGTGTTGTACAAAAGTTTATTGAGAAAATCATCATTGAAAAGAATGGGATAATAACGATTATTCTTAAATTTGGAGCTGCATATTCAGCTATACTGCCTGATAACAGGAAAGAAGAAATAGAAGATGTACTTTGTTTAGATAAAGTTTTTATTCTTTTTTTTGACGCTGATACCATTGCAAGTAAGTTACAAAAATACTGGTGGTGGAGAAGATGTTCCGACAGGGCATGATGGCAGTATTAGCACCGGACATGCAAATTCCAGTACGGATATGTTAAAGCGTATCGAAACAATGGTATTGATGGGCATGGATCTGCCGTTGTCAGCAATCCGTGGACAGATTGCTTCTGGTATTCAGATTCTCATTCATTTGGGACGACTCAGAGACTGCTCCAGAAAAGTATTAAATGTGGACGAAATAGATGGAATCAAAGACGGAGAGATCCGGTTGCATTCGATTTATCGATTTGTGGAAAGTAAACAGTCAGAACAAGATCAGGGGAAGGTAACCGGACAGTGGGAAAAAACAGGAAAATTGCTGGGGACAGGAAAGCTCAGAGAAGCAGGGATTTACGAAAGAAAGAAAAAAGAGGACACGAGCAAAATACAATAAATTATCAGGAGTATCTGTTTTCCTGGAAAGAACGTATACAGATGATTGTGCAATATCTTATCATCAGCGGAGGATTTGCCTATCTGTTTTATCGATCCTGGATAGTATTTGTGGTATTTTGTACTGGCTATCCAATATATCGCGCCCGGAAGAAACGGCAGCTGATACATAAACGACAGGATGTATTATGCCGCCAGTTCAAGGACAGCATTCAATGTGCAGCGTCTGCCATGGCAGCAGGATATTCGATAGAAAACGCGTTTCGGGAAGCATATGCAGAAATGAAGATGCAATATGGTTCGGATGCGCTGATGACCGAAGAGCTTCGCTATATGAACAGCTGCCTGTCTCTCAATATTCCGTTGGAACAGCTTTTATATGATTTTGCAAAACGAAGCGGACTCGAAGATGTGCAAAGTTTTTGCGAAGTATTTGTATTTGCAAAACGAAGCGGCGGAGATTTTATTCAGATTATCCACATGACAGCATCCAGAATATCGGAGAAACAGGAGTTAATGGAATCGATACAGACAGAAATTTCCGGAAAACGGATGGAGCAAAAACTGATGAATCTGATGCCATTGTTTATTTTAGTATATGTTGACGTAAGTTTTCAAGGTTATCTGGATGGGATGTATCATAATCCGGCAGGGATATTTATTATGACGATTTGTCTGACTGCTTATCTGGGAGCGTATCTGTTATCCGAAAAAATTATGTCTATACGGATATGACAAAAGAAGTACAGGGGGATGATGTAATATGACAGGTCAGATCGTATGTCTGGTAGTTACAATGGTAAGTCTGCTGAGTCTGCTTTGGTTTTACGCTAAGAATCAGCAAAAAAATAAGAAAGACGCGGCAAAAGTTGTGGCTTTAACAGGATTTTTAGGTTTGATAATCTGCATATCGGAAAGCAAAGACCAAAGACTCATACAGGATGGAAAGCTGTTACGGAATGAGGCAGGAGACGGTTCGGAAAGTCAGAAATTACAGCTGAACGCAGATGGCATTTTGCAGAATTATGATTATATGCTGGAAGTAGAAGCGCAAAGGCTGCAGGGAGAAGCGCTGGATCAGTTATTTGCGAATGCGGCAAAAGAGGCAGAAGAGCAATTTATAGGAGAAAATTTATCCCTGGACTGCATCGATCATGCTGTGCTGCTGCCAAAAAATCTGCAAAATGGTCAGATTCGGGCCAGATGGAGATTTGATCCGGAAAATATCATCGATACCGAAGGGGAATTGTGGGTAGAGGAGACATGCGAAGAAGGTATTCTCGTGATGGTATCGTTAACAATGACTTATTTTGAGGAAGTAAGGGAACATTCGTTTGGATGTTTTGTATATCCAAAGAAACTAAGTCAGTCAGAGCGGCTGTTAGCAGATTTGCAGAGTTATTTTGAGGAAGAACAGGAATTAAGTAAAAATCAGCATTTTTTAAGACTTCCGCTTAGAATTGGAAATGTGAGGCTGCACTGGTCGCAGAAAATAGAAAATACGTATCAGTTTATTTTAACGCTTGGAATCGTTGCAGCAGTTGTCGTTTACCTGCAGGAAGGAGTGAAAGAACAAAGAAAAGAACAGGAACGAAAAGAACAGTTGTTAAGACAATATCCGGATATGGTAAGTAAAATGTCTCTGCTGCTTGGAGCAGGAATGACTTTAAGCGGAGCGTGGGAAAGGATTGTTTTGAATTATCAGCACAAGCTGGAACATCATCAGGCACAGTTTGAAGAGGTTTATGAACAGATGCTGCTGGCATATCGGGAAATGCAGGACGGCGTTGGCGAACTGAGAGTGTATGAGCAGTTTGGTGAGCGTTGCGGAACGCCGCAATATCGAAAACTGTCCATGCTGATCATACAAAATTTAAGAAAAGGGTCAGCGGGATTAAGACAGAGTCTGGAAAAAGAGGTAGCAGATGCATTTTCACTTCGTAAAAATCTTGCGAAAAGAGCAGGAGAAGAGGCGGGTACGAAAATTTTATTACCGATGATGTTCATGTTATGTATTGTAATGGTCATTATTTTGGTACCCGCATTTTTAACGTTTCAAATGTAAACGGATACAATCGCATTTACTCAAAAATTATACGGATAAAAAGAAAGGAAGGTAATTATATGAATCATTTTATACAATTTTTAGAGGAAGAAGATGGAATTGGAGTCGTAGAACTGATATTGATACTGGTTGTACTGATTGGTCTGGTTCTGATTTTTAAAGACAGCCTGCGTAAATTGGTGAAAGAGATTTTTGATACGATTACAAAAGGTGCGACAGATGTATCTACAACGGACTAAAACGACATGAAGAGCAGGAAAACAGGCAGCATTACGATATATATGAGCCTGCTGCTGATGGTCGTAGCATCTTTACTGTTTACACTTCTGGAAGTATCCAGGTACCTGGCGCTTGAGACGACGGCAGTTATTAACAGTCAGAGCGTGACAGAATCTATGTTTGCAGAATATCATATTCCTGCATATCAGAATTATCATTTGTTTTTGATGGATAGCAGCTATGGCAGCGGACAACTGTTATTGTCAAAGGTAAATCAAAAAATGCAGGAATTAGGACAGGAAAATTTGAATCCTGCTGTGATTGGATTGGGCAGATATCATAATTTTTTGCAGATGGATGTGACAGACAGTAGCGTTGTACAGTATGAGCTGGCAACAGATCAGCATGCCGAACCTCTGCTGCGGCAGATTTCAAAATTGATGAAAAAAGAAATAGCGGCTGATCTTGCAGAAGCAGCGTACCAAAAGATAACGAATGTACAGGAAACAGGCGAGCAGGGGAAGAAAGCAGATCGATATCTGGACGGAGCGATCGATACGATTGGACAGGCCAAAGAAGAAAAGGAAAGAGAAGATCAGCAGCAGTTTCAAATGAGATCTTTCCGTACAGGTACCGATGAAGCTGCTGGAAGTGAAGAGGATATTGAAAATCCAATGGATCCGATCAAACAGGCAAAAAATTCTCCTTTGCTGTCTCAGATACTCTCAAAAGATACCAAAATTTCAGCAAAAGTTATTTCAAAACAGGATGCTGTTGAGAAACGTGAGTTAAATGTAGGGAATTTTCAGGGAGAATCAGTTTCTGTAGTATCGGATAAGATTATGATTCTGCAGTATCTAAAAAAATATATGTCAAATTACAAACAACAGAACAATATCCCTCATGCATTAAATTATGAGCAGGAATATCTGTTGTTTGGCAAATCATCAGATGAAGAAAATCTGAAAAAAATGGCATCCCGGCTGCTGCTTGTACGTGAAGGCATCAATTTTGCATATTTAATGACGGACCATGCAAAATGCGAAGAAGCATTTGCCGCTGCTACAGCAATTGCGGCAGCGGCAGGCATTCCGGCAGCCGTAAAAGCAATACAAATGGGCATTCTTGCTTCGTGGGCATATGCGGAGAGTATTGCAGAAATGAGAACATTGTTTGAAGGCGGAATGGCTGCATCTGTAAAAACATCAGAAAACTGGACAGTCAGCCTTGCAGAAGCAGCGCTGGTTCCATTTCAGACTTCTGTAAAATCAAAAGAAGTACAAAAAGGATTGGATTATGAAGATTATTTACAGGCGTTTTTGGCAATAGAAAGTCTTAAAAAGATAGGAGAACGTCTGGCAAATTTACTGGAAAAAAATTTTCGATTGTATGCCGGATATGATCAGATAAAGATGGATCATATGATCACAGCAATGGAAACAAGTCACCGGTATCAGGCGCGGCAGGTATTTCTGACATTTGTAACGATTGCCCGTTTATCTAAAAAGGGCTATCAATATGAAACATTGTATCGATTTTCATATACGCCAGAGAAAGATTCTGAATAATAGTGTGTATGTAAATGAAAGAAAGGCAGAAAGGTTTATGAAAAGAAGAAAAGTAAGAGTTCACGAACAGAAAAAACAATAAACAGATATTAGAAAGGCAGGTGTATCAGGGTGTCCCTCAGTTGTAAGAATGACAGGAAGATTCGTAAAGACAAAATAAAATCTCTCTCAGACAGGATAAACAGTTATGTGCTTATAATACAATCACTGCAAATAAACAGGGGGACAGCCCGATACACCTGCATAAAAACGGTGCTTACAATAGAAGCAGCTGTCGTACTGCCGTTTTTCGTTTGTTTTCTTGTATTCATTCTATATTTTTTCCGTATTTTACAGGTGCAGGCAGGGGTATCGCAGGCGCTGCAATATACAGGCAGACAGATAGCGGCAGAATACAATGTACAGACTGCAGAAATAAAAGAAGACGATAGAGAAGAAAAAGATAATGGATCACTGGTGACCGATAAAGATAAAAAACATGGGAAAACAGATCTGGCTGCGTTATTAAGAGCAAGATTGTTATTTGAAAAGCAGCTCAAAAAGCTGAATTGCCCGGTAAATTATATTACCAATGGTACAGCAGGAATCAGTTTTTTACAATCTGATTTTTCTCAAAATTATGTAGAATTAAAAGTAGTTTATCTTATGAAGCTGCCAGTGGCATTATTGGGAACTATACGGTATCGTATTGTTCAGGAAGCAAAGTGTAGAAAATGGACAGGTTATGAACCTGGACAAGATACAAATGAGGATGATTCCTGGCTTTATTATACGGAACATGGTAAGGTATATCATGCCAGCAGGTCTTGTACATATCTGGATTTATCTATTCGTGGAGTGACTTCGAAACAGGTGACCGGCATCAGAAATGAAAACGGCGGAAAATATCATAAATGCGAGCGGTGTGGAGACAAAATATCTGATCCTTCCATGGTATATATTACAGATTACGGAGAGCGTTATCACAGCAGCCTCACCTGCAGTGGCTTGAAACGAAGTATTTATATGATTCGAAGGACAAAAGCTACAGCAAAGAAAATGTGCAGTAAATGCGGAATCTGATATAAGCTGACAGGTTAAAGAAACTAATTTACGTAAAGCATCTGGTTTACATAAACAATATGTTGCGGGTAGAAGATAAGGCAAGAGTCAGAAAGGGGGAACATATGATTGGATATGTATCGGCATTGGCAGTTCTGGGCATTTGCAGTTATGAGGATATAAAAAACAGAAGTGTACATACAGGGTTACTGCTGCTATTTACCATAGAGGGAATATTACTTTGGGTATTTGCAGAGAAGCATCCTGTTGTTGAGATTGTGCAGGCAATACTGCCAGGATTGTCGGTATTATTAGCTGCTTTTATTACAAAAGGAAGTATTGGAGAAGGAGATGGAGTAATCCTTTTAATCATAGGACTTTTGCTGGGAGGAGCCTTTGCATTAAGAATTTTTATGTATGCATTATTTTTTTGTGCCTGTTATGCGATATTTTTATTAATTATCAGGAAAAAGAACAGAAAATATGAAATTGCTTTTGTGCCGTTTATGCTTTTGGCTTATATCGGAGAAGTAGCACTACAAAATTTATAAGACTGCATATGGGCAAATACACAGAATTGCATCAAGGTGAAAGAGATAAACAGCAGAGCAAACTGATAGGGATGAATGTAGATGAGTAAACATAATTGTTTCAAAGTAAGAGAGATTGGAAAGATGAAAGCGAGTCTGACAGTTGAGGCATCTGTTTTGATTCCATTTACTTTATTTATAATTGTTGGAGGAATAAATCTGGGATATGATTTATTTCAACAGGCGCGAAGTGCTTCAGAGATACATCAGGAATTAGCCGAATTGAATCCGGTCGGGATAGTGCGAAAAAATACGATGATCCAGGAATTTGGAAAATAACGAGAGGAGGATATACATTGCTGAAAGCAGAATATACCCGTAAAATTAATAACAGTATCCTCATAATTACACCAGAAAAGGATTTTGATGCTGAAAAAGAAAGTATATCAATGTTTCAATACAATGAGATACCGTATTTTTTGAAGATGGGGACGCAGAGAAAAAATATAGAACTGCAGTTTTGCTATGATATAACGAGTCAGCGATCTTTAAATCAGCTGCTGGAATTTAAGTCTTTGGATTATGCAATTTTACAGATGATCTTAGATTCTTTTGATCAGGCGTGCATGCAGATGGAAGATTTTATGCTTACAGAAAATGATATTATGATGAAACCGGAATATATTTTTGTAGATCATAATATGGAGCATGTTAGTTATTGCTATTTGCCTGGATTTCAGTCAGATATTTGTGAACAGTTTAAAGATTTTATGGAATATCTGCTGCAGCATCTGAATCATAAAGATGAGCAGGCGATGCAGCTTGCCTATGGCGTTTATCAAAAGGTAACAGAGGAGAAGACTGCACTGCACAAAGTGCTCAGAGAACCGGACTTAATCAAAGAATATTGTGTCAGATCGGCAGTTAACAGCAAGTCGCTATTTGAAAAAACAGATGATGAGGACAAAATTTCTATAATGAATGGTATTGAAACAGATGAACAGCGTTCAGATAGTTGTGAAACAGATAAAATCGAATCGTATTCTGGTACGCAGCAGATACGAATCGATAGACAGTATTCCGGTATGCAGGATACACAACAAACGCAGCAAAATGCAGATGTAAATAATGAGAAGAATTTGTATTTAAAGAGAGAAGTAAGCAATGGAAAGAATTTATACATGGAGCAGGAAGTAAGCAGTGAAGAAAAAATCCGAATGCAGAGAGGTATAGGCAGCGAAGAAAAAATCCAGGTGCAGAGAGAAAAAGGTAACAGAGAAAAAATTCAAAGGCAGAGAGAAACAGGTAACGGACAAAATAATTTGATGAAGGAAGAATCAGGTGATGGGAAATATATAATGTATGTAAAAGAAAATAATCAACAATATACATGTATGGATGAAAACGGAAAACAGGATCGATATAAAAATGTAAATGATATTGAAAATTATAGACGAGATATGAACAGCAGGGTAAAAAATATAAGTATCCAATATAAGGGAATGCGGGAAGTGGATACAATTAGGGAATATAATCAGATGCAGGAAATGAAAAGAAGCAGGGAACATGAGCAGATGCAGGAAACAGAAAGGAACAGAAAATATGGGCAGATGCAGGAAATGGAAAGAAGCGGGGAATATGAGCAGATGCAGGAAATGGAAAGAAGCAGGGAACATGAGCAGATGCAGGAAATAGAAAGGAACAGAAAATATGGGCAGATGCAGGAAATGAAAAGAAACGGAGAACATGAACAAAGACAGGTAATGGGAAGAAGCAGGGAATATGAACAAAGACAGGCAGAAGATAAAAATAAAGAATATGAGCAGATGCAGGCAGCTGGGATAAATATGCCATACAGGGGAATGCAGGAAACGGAGATAAATATGCCATACAGGAGAGCGCAGGAAACGGGGATAACTACACCATACAGAAGAATGCAGGAAGAGGAAATAGATACCCAGGATGCGGATATGTGGGGAGAAGCAGATACCAGTATTGTAACAGGCAGCCGAAAATCTCAGAAACTGAAAAAGTGTATCGGGAAAGAAGGTTCTGTTTCAAAGACAGAAAACAGACAAGGCGGCAGAAAACTTAAAAACAGATTGAAAAAAGCTGAAAAGCTGCAAGATCTGCGACAACAGGAAACAGAGTTTGGAATACATTCAGAAGATATACAGAAAAAGGAAACACTGCGCAGACAGGCAGCCGAAAAGTTAAAGAGTATGCTTATGAAAAAAATATATACAGACAGAATTAAAAATGAGAATGAAAATACAGTATTTGAAGCTGATGAGGAAGAACTGATGCAAAACAATCCGACCGTTTGTCTGATACAGGAAACAGATGATACTTATAACCGGTTTATCTATCAGGGAGCAGATCGCTCCAGAGATTTTAATTGTAGTCATGGGAAACTGTTGATTGGAAGCGCGGCGGAAGAAAGCGATATTTGTATACCGTTTCCCATGATAAGCAGAGTGCATGCGGTAATACAGACAGATGAACAGGGAACTTTTTTAGAGGATATGAACTCTACAAACGGTACACATGTGAATGGGGAGCTGCTGCAGTATCATGAAAGAAGAATGTTAAAAAAGGGAGATATTATCAGTCTTGCTGGAGAATGTTATAGTTTTCATTGACAGCACTGTCTGAACGTGTTATGTTTTTCTCATCTAAAGAGGATGGGATTGTATGATAAATGGAGATACAGGAAAAACGGCCGACGGTAAATATAATATTAGTCGTAATAAATGTGGCAGTCTGGTGTATTATGGAGCTGTTTGGGGATACTTTGGATGGGGCTTATATTGCAGATTATGGAGGAATGTATCCGGAATTTGTAATGAATGGCG